>OGYE01000310.1_pt1 | contig 29595 bp, 29 predicted proteins | sample 1576471 | NCBI WGS metagenome assembly OGYE01 (sample SAMEA3541532, study PRJEB24748) | human gut metagenome | biome: human gut; feature: human-associated habitat; material: faeces | place: China | collected 2012
TGGTTCTTTGCCAATGCGGGATTTTTTTGTATTTTTTGAAATTTTTCGGGAAAAACTACTTGACAGAAGGGGACGCGTCCGCTATAATAATATAGCGTTCTCGAGAGCGCACAGACAAATGTGGCGGTATAGCTCAGTTGGCTAGAGCATTCGGTTCATACCCGAAGTGTCACCGGTTCAAATCCAGTTACCGCTACCACGTTACAGAGTTTCGCTAAGATAAGGGGGACGGTCGTCCGCAGTAGTGGACGATGAAAGTCGGAGGTTTTAGCGAAGCTCTGTATTTCTAAGGCCCGTTGGTCAAGCGGTTAAGACACGGCCCTTTCACGGCTGTAACATGGGTTCGATTCCCGTACGGGTCACCAAATTAAACTCTTGATTTTTAACGTTGATGCGTTTGAAATCAGGAGCTTTTTTATATTCCTTTTTGCAAGTACCACAATCGTACCACACTTTTAAAATAAAAGCAAGACCTGTAACATGGGAACACAGGGGTGCCGCGGAACAAATTGTAACCGTGACGCTCCTGTGTTTTGTTTTTTTGTTGTTCCCCTTAAAATTATAAAATTACGGATTGGAAAATTGTAAAGGAGCTTTTGCGGCATATCCTTGCTAAAAAATTAGCTGCGGTATTCCACAGTCCCCTTGACAATTATCCAACCTCACTTTTTCCGCTAATCGCGGAACAACCCACAACCCCTTATCCCGAAGGGATAACGTGAGCAAAGATTGGGAAAACGAAAGTGAGGACGCAAAAATGAAAGAAACCGTCAAAACATCCCGGACCGCTGGATACCTTGAAAAAATCTTCCGCGCATTGAATGCGAAATATTTCAACGGCGAGTTGGAGGAACCTATCATCACGATACAGAGCACACCCAGGGCCTACGGACACGTTACTGTAGCCAAGGCATGGCAGCGCGGTGACACGACCCGCCACGAGCTTAACATCGGTGCTGGGACGCTTGCACGGCCAATAGAAAACGTGGTGGCAACCACCCTGCATGAGTGTGTACATCTTTGGAACCTCCAAAACGGCATACAGGATTGCAGCCGCGGCGGTCAGTACCACAATAAAAAGTTCAAGGAAGCTGCCGAGGCCCGCGACCTTAAAATCAGCTATGACCCGCGTATCGGATGGAGCATCACCGAGCCGACTGACGCACTGTGCGAGTTCATTTTGGAACAAGGGTGGGAAGATATCAATATGAACCGCATCGAAGGCGCTTACATCCCACGCGGCAAAGGTACGGGTGACAACACCGACAAGCCGACAGGGAACAACCCCAACAGCCACAGCATCAAGTATGTTTGCCCCTGCTGTGGCAACAGTGTAAGGGCAACCAAAGTCGTCCGCATAAAATGTGCTGACTGCGACATGATGATGATTGCAAAATGAAAAATACCGGGAGCCAAAAAAGCCCCCGGTTTTTTGTTTCAAAATTCGGGCCGCAAGCGGCCAGTTTTGCTTTGATGTTAACACGTCAAATGACGAGTTAACATATTTGAGGTAGTATAACGATTTGTTAGGTCACCCCTGTTTTTCTACGATATTATGAGCGAACGGTTTTGAAAAAACATTCGCGTCAAAAAAGGACGGTACAGATCGCCGCTGGCGACTATGCCGTCCCTTTTTGATGCTATGAAAAAACTATGTCAATAAATCATGTAAATAGGAACCGTCCCCCTTGAAAGCTTACCAATTACAGAATTTTGGTACTATTAGCACCAACCAACTGCATGTTCTTCCGGAGGGCAACTATTGTCAGCACGACCTTCGATTACCTTGCCGCCATTTGCGCCACTGCCATCCGTGTAATCTCGATTGTCAGGCTGAGGCTCTGCAGGAGCCGGGTCAGGCTGAGGGTCAGGTGCAGGTGCAGGTTCGCTCGGCTGGACAGGTGCCGGGTCCGGTACGGGAGCAGGAGCAGGATTACTCGGAGCGGCAGCCGCTGCTCCGCTGTTCGAACTACTACCAGTGTTTCCAGAATTGCTCTTACTGGAGGTCTTAGTGCTCGTGGAAGTGACTACCTTTTTAGCCTGCACAGTTACTGCATACGCTGCACTTGCATCAGGGTTGCTATCACTTGTTGCAGTGATTGTGGCAGTGCCTGGAGCAACGGCCGTAATCTTACCTTCAGAGTCAACAGTTGCAATTGCCTCATCGCTGGAGGTCCAAGTCACAGAGGCATTGGTTGCCGTATCGGGAGTGACAGTTGCGGTGACAGTGACAGTGTTACCTACCGTGAGGACACCCTCCGTTTTATCGAGGGTAATACCCTCAACATTCGTTGTAACGGTAACCTTGGTTTCAGCTTTCAGGTTCTCGGGAACAACGCCGAACGCGGAATCCATTGCTGCCAGGTCTTCGGGCATTGTGGCCACGCTGTCGTCAACTTCTTCAGAATCTGCTGCTTCAACCACGACAGCACTCAGCTCAGAGGCTTCAGCGTCTTCGGTTTTCGCAGTGACATAGGTTGTGATGGTGCATTCGCCGTTGGCCACCGCAGTCACCTTACCGGTTTCATCGACGGTAGCAACAGATTCGTCACTGGACTCGTATGCGAGCTTGACATCAGTTGCGTCTGCGGGAACCAGCTTAGCGTCCAAGTCCTTGGTGTTCTCGCCATTAGTGACGAGGTCAATAGACTCAGGTGCCGCGACACCGGTGGGAGTGACGACAACTTTGATGTGAGTGCTCGCGGCGATGTCGGTGTCCTTTACGGAAGCCGTAACGTTCGCCTCACCGGCCGCCACTGCAGTAACAGTACCGGTCTCATCAACCGTTGCAACACTCTCATCGGAGGAGGTCCACTCAATGGTGAGCTTCTCGGCAGCCTTAGCTACCTTCTCATCCGTTGCAGCACTTTCACCGGTTGCAGCAGTCTCAGGAGTTACGGCCGGAGCATCGTCGGTGCCGTACACAACAGACAGGGTAATACTTTCACCCTTCTCCACCATCGCAGACTCCGGAACCGCGATGTTCGTGATTTTCACGCCGCACCCTACCAGGGTAAGCGCCATCGCAGCGGCTGCTACCACTGCTAAAATGATAGTCTTACGTTTCATATTCAATTTCTCCTTTACATCCCGGCGTCTAGTGCCGGGGCCACATTAAACTAATAGGTTCGACGTCAGCCCTACGCAGCTTTGGATTTCGTCATCGACGATGCTGTGGACTCTTTTGCCGCCTATCCTTCTGTACAATTGCATAATACCATCTATGTGGTAATCACACAATACGAACCCCCAAAAGTTCACAGATTGTTAATGCGGTCTAATTTTTGTCGTTTCGACACCGCGCTATTGATGCGCGGTGTCTTTGATATCTATTTTCGGGGACGGGGGAGATCGCTGCGCGACTCACCGTCCCCTATTTTTCACCCAACCGCTAGATAATCCCGCAAAGAGGCTGCAACCCCTTGCTGCGTAGCATCATCCCAAGCGGCATATTTATTTTTCGGGTATCCTGCTGCAAATATAGCAGCGTCAGAAAGCTGCCATTTGGAAACAGGCTTCCCCTCTACTACCTTGATAATAGTTGGCGCACCGATGCGCTTCTCTCCAACATCAATGCTATTTTTGTTTTGGTCGGTGACGGTGTACTCGGCCAGATAGCCGTCCAGCCATGTCAGCAGTTCGGCGTACCCTTCCCCTGCCGGTCTGGTCTGCACTGGCGCAGCAGCATCCACACTGTAGGCGTATATGTCCCGGTAGAGGTCTATCTGGCAATAGTCCATCCTGACCCCTTCGCTTTCCGCAACGGTGGCAAGCACCGGCAGCAGATTGCGGCAGTAGGGGCAACGGGGATAGCCGAACAAAATATATCCGTCTTTTTTTGCACGCGCTTCAACGGCTGTCACTGGAGATAACGGAACCGAAAATGGCAGATTAACGTTCTGATAGGTATATTCAGGGGAGCTGGGCACCGGGCACCCGTTATACGCTTGATAACTGCGGGCAATTACTGCCCCCGGCGAGCTGCCAAGGAGCAGCAGCACAGCCATTCCAGCAGTTGCCACAGCATAGGCTATATAGGGTGCTGCGCGGGATAGCTTATGCATTGGTTTATCACCTTCTTTTTATATTATAGCACATTGGCACGTAAGAGCAAGGTTTATATCGTCTCTATGTAGACGACTTTTCCTTTTTTAAATCGGTACAATAAATATACTTTTATTGTACACGGTGGTGAGGGCAAATGCTGCTACAGGAGGCAATTAAGCTGCGCATTTTGGAGCTTGCTGCAGAGCGCGGCTACAGCGTCAACAAGCTGGCCGAGCGTTCCGGCATTGCACCATCCGCACTCAAAAAAACTGTTAAGCCTTATGCAACAGTTAAAAATACTTCAACTGAGCTGATTGCCCGGATATGTGTGGGACTGGAAATTCCGTTCAAAAAATTTTGGGACAGCCCCTTGTTTGACGACATTGAGACAAAACAACAAAAAGAGGATGAAAGCCAGTAACGGCTATTATCCTCTTTTTGCTTATTTTTTATTTGATTGTTGTTAAGCTGTTAAAACGGCAGATTTTCTTCTTCATCCTCATCATACACTGCATCAAATTCATCGTCGCCGTAATGGCGCGCGTCTGTATAAATATTATCGTGCTGATCAGGGGGAGTGGTCAAGTTCATACTTGCCTGCTTGTTGCCATCGTCGTAGGCACATTCCACTACCAATTCCAGCCGCATCTTTCCGCCCTCCATTTTAAGGGTCGCATGTAAATCATACATATATGATATATTCCTTTCTTTTATAACAATTATAACAATCGGCGGCGGATGTCTCCGCGCGCCAAACCAGTCAGTCGAGCGAGCTGCGAAATGCCTGCGCCCTCCTGTTCAACAAGCCGACGAAGCAGCGGGGTTGTAATCGTCTCTGGATACAGCGGAATTTCATGGCACTCCATTCCGGCAGTCATTCTTATAAAACTGCGCAATTCTGTATCCGTGAAGGCAGGCAGCGGAGAATCTTCCAGCATACCACGGGTGTTCAGTTCCGGTCGCTGGTGATAGCTCCGCAGCCATTCCAAGCCATGCAATGCAAGCGCATAACTGGTATCTACCTGACAAAGTACCTTTTTTCTGCTGCCAAAGTAATCAAGATAACTGCTCCAAGGGTAGTCCTGCATTTCCTGCACGATTCCGGCAGCAACCGGGTTGCGATGAATATAACGCAACACACGCAAAAAATATCCTTTTGTTGTAACAGGTTGGGAGTTATACCGCCCGCGAAAAAGAGGTCCATCCCGCTGATAACGCCTGTTAAAATAGGCCACATAGCGGATGCCCACAGCCTTCATAACATGCTGTAAAACGTCAGCATCTGCTTTTGCAAGCAGGTGAAAGTGGTTGCCCATCAGGCAATACGCAAAAATTGTAAAATCTTCGTCCGCACAAAAATCCAGGATATGTAAAAAATTCATGTTGTCGGCATCATCGTTGTAAATTGCTGCATGGTTGATACCGCGCCCCATAATATGGTAGCACCCGGTAGCAGACCGTTCACGCGCTTTACGTGGCATCGTCCTGCACCTCCTGGGCTTGCTCTTGTGCGTCCTGCTCTTTGGGGGCGTACGCCAAAAGCTGAATCACGCGGGAAGCATCCCCGCGGGTCATCTTTTTGGTGTCAATTTTATAATCGGGGGCCAGTTTGTGGATAAGCGAAATTTGCTCACTGGTGATGGGCTGCCGGTCCCATTTGTAACGCTGCTTTTTGTCCCATATATGCTGTTGTTGCGGATGGTTTTGCTTGAGGTCCTGATAAACATAATCCAGCACAAATTGCAGTGGAACGGCACATCTGGAGCACTTTTTATTTTTGCGCAGATACACCATACCGTTTGGCAGCGGCTTGCTAATGCGGTACACTACATTGGGCAGAGGGAGGATACGACCTCCACCTTTCACATCAAGCCACGCTACATCATGTGTGGTATAGCCTTCTCCAAGCGCCATAACGTTCACCTCCTTCTGATTTTTAATCCAAGAATCGGGGATTTCATTTCCTTCCAGCACTTTAATCGGGTCTTGCTCTTCCGGTAATTTTTCCGTAGGCTCTTTTTCGGGTTTTGGAGCTGGAACGTCTTTGCCGATCAAGGTTGCTGCTGTACAGATAGGCATATTGGATACGCCGACACAGTCAATCACTTTGCAAGAGGCTTTGCCGGGATAAAGACGCAAGCCGCGGCCCACCATCTGTGCATATAAGCCAACATTTGTCCGCGCGATTGGGCGAGCCAACACAACGGTCTCCGTCATTGGCAAATCAACGCCTTCTGTCAGCACTGCGTAGCATACCAGCACTTTAATCAGGCCCAGGCGGTAGGCTTCCAAGAAGTGCCCCCGATTTTGGGTGGTGCCATCAATAAAGGCTGCTGTACTGGCTCCATGTTGAGAATTGAGCAATGCTGTTACGTTTTTACCCTCTTCGATTGAAGGCGCAAAAATGATGGTCTGACCACGGGCATTTTTGGTGTAGGCCTCTGCAATTCCGGCTGCTGTGCCAGACATAACACGTGCGATATCTGCGGCGTCATAATCGCCGGTATCCTCACGGTACTGTACTGTCCCCAGGTCAAATTTGAGGTTAACCTGACAAGCATCTATTGGGCTAAGGTAGCCGTGTTCGATACCATACAGGGTGTTGAACTCACATAGAATCTCTTTAAAAACCACAGCCAGACCGACGCCATCCCCGCGAACTGAGGTCGCAGTAAAGCCAAAACGAACTGCATTTTTAAAATATTCAAAAATTTTGCGGTAAGTCGGTGCAGCACTGTGGTGGGCCTCGTCAATGATAATGGTGTCGATACTGTAAGGATTATACTCGCTGAGCCGCCCCACGAGACTTTGCACCGAAGCACTGATAATGGGTTCACCGTCTGCATGCAGAGGTCCCAGTTCAATGCCGCAGGGTAAGTCTTTAAGGTATTCCAGCGGCTGCCTCACAAGTTCCTCCCGATGCGATAAAATCAGCACGTGGTGGTCATTTTCTGAGACATCCCAGCGGATATACTCGGTGTAGATGCGAGTTTTGCCAAGGCCCGTCGCAATATTACATAAGGCAGCTTGGCCGTCATAGTCTTTCATGAGCTGAAGAGTTTTGGCCTGATAATCTCTTAACGGGGGAGCCCTTTTGCCGTTTGTACTTGCGGACTGCAAAATTTTTTGCATCTGTAATGCCTCCTATCAATTTTTTATAAAAATCGTGCTGACATGGCTTTCCAATTCCCAGTCGGTACGGAGACGCAGATAGTGTGCCAATTCCTTTTTGTTCACCAAAAAAGTGTAGTAGCTTCCCTCATCATCCTTATCCACCATGCCACCAACGAGATAACGTGACGCATGTTTATTGGTATAAATCGATTCGTGAGAAACAGTATCGAATCCGTCATTCCAAGCATATTCCCACGCCGACACAAAGATTTCTGGATAATCGGCCCAATTAGCGTCCTCACGCAAATATTTCGCAATGCACCAATCGCGGTACAGAAAAAATGCCTTTTTTGCAGTAGTCATAATAATGCACCTATTGTTTGTTAACATTCAAAAATATTACTTGTGATAGTAGTAGGCCTGCACAATGTCATCCGTCTCACTACCATTGCGGATGATGAAGCGTCCAGGAATGGCAGGAAGATTCGCAGCGCTACCATCATCCAGGATAACAATAGAGCTCTGTGCGTCAGCGGTATGGCCACAGATACGGCCATCAAGCTGTGCTTTAAGACTTCCGGGAACAGACCCTACGTCGGGGCGCTGGGTTGCCACAAGCAGATGGATGCCAAGCGCACGGCCCAGACGGCCAATGGCAAGGAGCTTGTTTGTAATCACAGAAATTGCAGCCTTACCTTCTTTATCACGACCAGTTGTATCAAGAATCATCGAGGTTTCATCCAGGATAACGACGATTCGATGCAGGTCATCTCCAGTCGTCCGGACATATTCCTCAAGATTTGCACAGCCAGCGATAGAAAACTCTGTACGACGGCGGTTCAGTTCGCGTACAACACTGTCGAGCATCTGCTCGAGATCAGCGTCATTATCTGCATAATGGCCCGGTTTGCGGTATTCGGAGCCAAAGTCCACACCTTTATAGTCAGCGAGGTAGATGATGTAGCCTTTTTGCGTCAGTTGATGCAAAATCAACAATACCAGCTGCGTTTTACCCATGCCGGTGGCGGCAGCCAAAAGCCAATGAGGCAACTGGCCAAAATCGATGCAGACGGGAATGCCTGCCGCATTGATGCCCAAGACAATTTTTGTATCACTATCGTCCATATATGTATCTGCCCACGGGATTAATCGCCCCATAAGATTGCACCCAGCAACAACACGAAGTTCAAAGAGCTGGTTGTTACTTCCCTGAGTGATAGACAGGATGGTTACATTAAGTGCAGATTCGATTCTTGTGCGGTTATCTTCCCAACATTCGAGAGGATAGCCCTTAATATAATAGGTAAGCTGTTGGATGTTACCGTCTCTGCTGGCCTTAATCAATAACGGCGCTTCGCGTGCTTGGTTATAGATGCCCGCGCGCGTAAAATCGTCATAATATGCCCAACTATGAGGCAGATAGCCAAATACGAAAATAACTCCGATACACTCTGCCAACCATGCAATGGCATAGACAGCATAGATAATAGGACGAAACACAACCGAAAGCACATCATTTCCAGAACTGCCAGAAGCAAAAAACAAGGCAACAACCGCAAGCGCAAGGCACAGGAAAACAAACTTTTGTGCGACCTTGGAATCGTCTTGAATACACCTAAGACCATTACGAAATGTATCCAAAACATATTTTTTCTTGGTTTGCAACTGCAAACGTTCATAATCATCATTCATGGTAATAACTCCTTTCTGATAAAGCGCCCGTATAGCCTGATAGCACAGCTTTTGTCAACGCTTAAAACGGACAATCATCATCCGAAAAATCAACTAATTCATATTCCGATTTAACACACTCCCGGAAATAATCGTCGGTGGAATAATCCTTATGGCTTCCATCAGCGGCAAAAATCCGCACAGTGTTAATGCGTCGCAGGAAGGCGGCCCACGTTTCAGGCTTCTCGTCCTGCAGTGCACGGTACTGCCTTTCTAACGGCAAATTCGAGACAAGGTATACTTCTGTATAACAGGCTTGCTTGTTAGCATACCGACACGGCAACTCCAACGGATAGCCGTCAAGATATTGCAGCATATTGACGAGAGGGAGACTGTTGTGGAACTCATCAAACAAGATTGCTGCTTGACCCCTGTACCCGTCAAAGGGATGTTTATAGTCGGATATGCTGTAACAATTTGCGTATCCACATCCTTCTCGTACCGAACGAGTTTTGCCAACCCCTGTCGGACCGGATATATATGTGACATTCATTCGCCGGAAAACATTTCGATATTTTTCTTCCAAAATGGTTTGTCGCGTCCGATCAATATGAGAGATATCACGCAAATACTCTGGATGCTCACCAAGGATTTGAGCATTGTCTTCCCCGGAGGCAATCAGTTTGTATAGCATTCGCAAATCATTTCTATCTCCCTGCTTTGCGTCAGGCGGCAAATCGCCACTTTCCTCGAAAGTATCAGAGAAATTTGTGCCTACATGTACCTTTCCTTGGGCATCCGTATACTCATAATGGCCGTTTGCATCCTTATGATACTTTGTGCCTTCTTTACGAATATACGCATAGTTTTCGGAGTTGGTGCCCCATTGCGGTACTTCGATGTGTGCTGTCGGAAATTTGTTCTTTAGAGTTTTGAACATCACCGCGTTGTAAAAGACCAGGTACAAATGCGTATGATAAGTTTCTTCCTTACCCTCTTCATCGCACATGCACCAATATAACAATTTCGCGCCTTTTGCTAGAATAGCCTTAATTGTATCGTGGTCATAACCATGCTCTTTCGGATTGTTGATTGTCAGCTGGTAGCGTCTTGTCGCAAATTCTTTTGCCATTTGATACACCATACACAGCGGACACAACCCATCTGTGTACGCTACAAAGCTTATATCTATCAGCTTTGTGGACTGTACACGGATGAGAGAGGGTAATACTATCCTCTCACATCCGTGTTGATTTAGTCCGCGGCGTATACTTGCTGTCGAGTCTATAACACGATCTGCCATTGAAATGTTAACCGCAAAAATGAGACAAGCCCCATTTTTGCGGCAAGGTCGCTATCGCTCCCTTTTTGCGTCAGGTGCCGGGGAAACTCTTAATCGAGCAGAACAATGCTTTCAGGCTTACGGAACTCGTTATAGTAAATCTTAACTTCGCGCCCCATCAAGTCATGGAGGTTGATTTTAAGTCCCGCCATTTTGGCATCGGAAAGATACATATCCTTGACCATAACACCTTCGCCCTTTCCGGCGTCAACCTCCGTTGCAAGATAGATGCGACAACCAGTGATAGGCCGACCTTCCTTGCTGACAAAATCATTACGACTATAACCGATAATTTTCATAATTATTGTTTTCCTTTCTATTATATATATTGTTTTTTCAAGGTACTTCTGAACCGCGTCAACGAGGTCATGATTTGACTTGTCGATGACTACTGAGCCGGGGTCAGCAGCGTGGATTTCAGCCTCCGCCCCGGCTATCGTGCAAATTTTCATGGTCTATCACCTCCCAAGCAAAAAAAATGAAGTTCCAACGAGTTTTATAGACTTCCTATTGGCTATATCTTCATTATCTGCAACTCGCAAGCAGCGTCAAGCACAGTATGGTTTATAATCTTTTTGTGTGATGCTTGTTAAATATTGCAAAACCCATGTTACTGTCTTATGTAGAAGAGATGCCGTGACTACTGAGCCGGGGTCAGCAGCGTGGATTTAAGCCACCGCCCCGGCTAACCTGCGGATTTTCATATCTTGTCACCTCCCAAGCCGAAAATTTGAAGTTTCAACGAGTCTTTCTACTTCCTTACGGGCTATATTTTCATTATCTGCGACTCGCAAGCAGCGTCAAGCACAGTATTTATGTATTTGGGTTTATTAATCTTTTGTGTGATGCTTGTTAACTAATTACAAAATGGTCTATAATAAAAATGACGAATAACTTTCGCAATATGCGAAGCTATTCGTCTAGACTTAATGTTGAAATGTTTTAAAATTTATACAGCAGATTGATTTTGAAGCAGTTTACGTTTAGCCCTACCAAGTGCAAGTCTCTCATCTAACAGAGAGTCAAGACATGCGGGAACGTTGTCCATATCTCCGTCCATAGGATGCATATACACTCCATTAACACCAGGGTGAGTGTGCCCCACAAGTTCTTCATAGACCCAATTACTTAAGACGTTTTTATAGATTGAAGAAAAGGTATGACGCAATTCGTATGGTGTAATATAAGGTATACCATTATAATTGCAATATATGCCCCAACGCTTACGATAACAGAGTTGCCCAGTAGGCCCAAAAACACGCTCGTGGGGGTCCAGAGGGTTAACGCGGTAGACTTTCTGACTATCTAAAAGCATGTGTGTATATCTCGTTTGGGGAAAGTCACGTGCGGCAAATTCATTTTTACCGCTGGTCGTGATACCTTTGGCATTAATGGCACGTCGTATATGTATATAATTATCGTCAATATCGCCCCATTCAAGGCCCATCAGCTCGCCAGTACGCATGCCGGTGACCACGTTAAAACGATATGCGTAGATAAGACTGTCCTGACAAACGGTGCCGTTATAGGGGGCTTGCGATTCTGAAAACAAAATATCAAGAGAAACAACATCAAGGGCTTGCTTTTTCCCTTTTTTGGCAGTGGACGGTATCCTTATATTGTTTGTGCGAAGGTCGTTCCGAATATCTGATAAATCCAGATAGTTGCAAAAACCGGACAAATCACCACGTATATTTTTGAGGCTTTTTTGACTCAAATCGCATTTTCGATATGCAGTATAGATAACGCGTTTCAAATCCTGCTTAGTCAATAGCATAACAGGTATTTTACCAATTATAGGCTTGATATGATTGTTATATCTGTTGCGAATAGTATAGATATTTGTAGTTTCAAGCTCTTTGTCCTTCAGATAGCGTTCAAATACAGTCTCAACGGTTGTATGATCGCTGACAGCAAATGGACAGGAACCAGACAACCAAGATGCTGCATTTTGAGCACAAATCTTACGTCCTTTATCACCAGGGGTGGAAGAGTAGAAAGATTTTCTAATTCCATTTTTTTGAATATTGATTTTCCAAATTTTTTTCTTCTCGAGCCAAATGGTACGAGAAACCAATTTGCTTTGCATAGTAGGCATGTGGACTCCTTGGAGAGCCAAGATTTTTAGGTAAGCGGCTCAATGAAAATAGTGTAGTAGTCGTTTTTTGGAATGTTTAAAACTTTTCCGATGCGTGCAATTTCTTTTGCCGTAAAGAGCGAATAACCATTCATTTTATGCGACAGGGCTTGTGGGGAAATTCCGATTGCACTCGCAAGATTAGAGCAGGTAAAACCTGCACGGATAATCGCAGAATGTAATTCTCTGTAACTACCTTTCATGTTAGTAATTCTCCTTAGAAAAAATATTTCTTATTGAAGTGTTACTATCATAATATGTAGTTCGCACACTATCGCAAGGGGGATATCACCATCTTTTTTACTTATTCTTGCAAACCGGTTTTGTACCACACTTTTTATTGATGCCGTACCACACTTTGTACCACACATGAATTAAAAAATCCTTTAATGAAATCCATACACATGATAAAAATATCGTTGATATGTATTTCGTTAAAGGAATATATAAGAATATTATAAGTTCGATTCCCGTACGGGTCACCAAAAAGCCTTAGCGTTAGCTAAGGCTTTTTTCTTTTGTATTTTAGCCCTCGTACCACACATTATACCACATCTTTGGCGGTTGGAATATATAAAGTAAAGGCAACACCGCACAATTCCCGCCTGACGGCTTAAGCACCTCGCTCGTCGTATCGGCACTTAGAATTATGCGGTATTGCCCTTGATTTTGTTTGTAGGGGCAGATGCTTGTCATCAGCCCGCAGCAACCTTGCGGAATTGGCAGGTATAGTTTGGTGAGCGGCAACAGCCCGATGCGAGCATCGGATCCTACAAATCATTTGCAGTGCTTGCCACAGTCGATAAAGGTTTCTCCACGGCGGGATGAGGGCATCCCGCCCTACAGATTGCTTGCATTGCCTGCTGCCTATTATAAAAAGCTCTGTAGGGAACGGCTTATTCCGGTTCAAGAGCCGAATCAGCGGTCTGGTTGGCCTCTGAAGTTCGACTGCGGGCGCAGTGACCTACCGTACATTTTCCGAATAACGCTGCCGGCCAAAAATCTCTCTCCATTTTATCCCATTCGCCCTGAAAAATATGTTGACAAACCGCGTTTCATCTGGTATATTATACAAGCAATCTTTTGCGGTCATGGCCCGTTGGTCAAGCGGTTAAGACAGCGGCCTCTCACGCCGTTAACGTGGGTTCGATTCCCGCACGGGTCACCAAAAATGCTCCCCAGCTTAGGCTGGGGAGTTTTTTGGTGCTTCCGTGCGAGGAATCGAACAGGACGGCCGCCCGCAGGCGGCAAAAAACAATCCTGCGGATTGTTTTTTAGTCCGCGGGAGATGGACGCACGGGTCACCAAAAAGCTCAGCCTTGAAAGAGGCTGGGCTTTTTCTTTTTACGATTTGTTTTCTCTTTCCCGTCCGCACGTTCCTCTGCGGCGGCAATGGATACCACGGTTACATCCACTGCACCGGCCTGCATGAGCGCCATTGCGCAGGCGGATACGGTTGCGCCGGTTGTGATGATGTCATCCACAAGTAGTACACGCTTGCCGCTGAGGTCTGCTCCGGATTGGCAGGCAAATGCGCCCTTCGCGTTCCTCAGACGCTCCTCACGGGTCAACTCCTTCTGCGGGCGGCCCGGGTTCTTCAGATAAAGCGGCGTTTCTACCGGCACACCCAGCACCTTGCCCAGACGGCGCGCCAGCAGCAAGGGTAAACCGGGCACGCCGGGGCGCGGCTGGCGGGGAGGAACCGGCACAATACAGCTGTACAGCGGCATGGTAACCGAACCGAGATACTCCGGCTGTTCGCCCACTGCATGGGCGGGCAGTGCCCCAAACACCAGCACAGCTACGCGATCAGCCAGCTCGCGGGCAAACCAGGGACAGCCTCCGCGCTTGCAACGCAAAATAGCACTGCGCACAATGTCTTCATAGTAGTAAGCTGCGGCGGCTTCTTTTACCGCGTAAAAATCATGCTCTCCCTCGGGAAGGCGCGGCGGAATATGCCGCAGCTGCGCTTCTTCTTCGGCACAGTTCGGGCAGACGGTGCCGTGTAGCGCATCAGCACCCAGCAGACCACCGCAAAAAGGACACCGCCGCGGAAACAACCACAGCTCGATGTGTTTTAACGCAGCTGTGGGAAATTTCGGTCTCATCAGTAAAAGCCGCAGCCATGCTTGCCGTTCTGCTTCACATGGTACAGCGCTTTGTCGGCGTCCTTGAAGATGCTCTCGCCGGGGTTTGCACGCTCCGTAAAGGCCACGCCTACGCGCAGTGAAACGGCAGGTAAATCATCGGTCGGGCAGGAGAGCTGATCGTTGATAGTTGTGATTTTGTCACGCACCGTGTAGTCCAGCTCCTGACTTACGTCCACCATAATGACCACGAATTCGTCACCGCCGATACGGCAGACGTAGTCAATACTCCGGAAGGTGGTTTGCAGCAGGGAGGCAACCTTTTTCAGAATCTGGTCGCCAACGGCGTGGCCGTAGGTATCGTTGACGTGTTTGAAAATGTCCACATCGCAGATAATCATGGCAAACGGTGTCTCGCCATTTTCATAGATATTCAGAATTTTTTCAAACGAACTGCGGTTCAGTGCGTCGGTCAGCACATCATGCTCGGCCCCGTGGCGGATGAGCTTCTGCGTCTCCTGATTTTCGCGGTAGACCTCGTTGTAAGTCAGCGCCAAATCCTGCAGCTCGGCCGCGCCTACAACCGGGAAAATCTCGCCTTTTTGGATGCTTTCGCTGTACTGCATCAGCGGCTTTACCACCAAACGGCGTGTCATGGTGCAAATTTCTATCATAAGTATGACCAAAATGGCCGCACTGAGATCCTGTTTGCGGTAAATGTCGATAAAGACCGTCTCCGCGTTGCCCTGCCGGCTGCGGGTCAATTCCATCAGGCTGTCCAGATTCTCGGAAATTTTTTCTGTGACATTGTCACGCGTATTTTGGTACTGGCTGTTGCTGACGAGCTGCTGTGCCTTGCGCAGTTTATCGGCATCCGACATCGCCATATCGCTATCGTGCAGCGATACGCTTTGGATTTCCTGTGGCCATGCAGAAAAGTCAACAAGCGTTGCCTGAGCCACAAGCCGCATGGCATACCGGTGTGTGTGGCTCAGGTTCTGCGAGGTCATCATGGCGGATTTCAGCAGGGTGAAAGCCTCGGTGTCGCCGTAATTTTCCCCAAAATATTCTAAAGCGGTCTCGCGGCGGCGGGTGACATTGAGATTCTCAAAATAATTGTCCATGTACTCTCGCTGGCTGGTGGCGGTGTACATCCGCACCTGCCCTACCAGATGGTCCGAACCGCTTTGCAGCTGGCGTGCCAGCGTCTGGCATTGGATATAGTCCTCTGTTGCGGTCTGCATTTTGGACAGCTCACCTATCCCGCGCACCGACAGCAACCCCAGAATAACGGCCAACGGCAGTGTTACCGTTACATCAAAGGCGCTTACGCGTTGTATTCTAATTTTTTTCACAACAGGCTCAACCTTTCAGCCATAATTTCTTGAAGAATTACAGGTTATTTTGTATAAAATGTGCATAATTAGTATACAAAATCTTGTCTTTCTTTGCAAGGAATTCGCTTGGGCATATCCCACAAAAAAAGACAAGAAAATTCTACATATTGCAAAGAGGCCGGGTGTTTATGCAGTGCGGCCAATAGGTGCGTTCACGTATTCAACAAAGATATTAGCGTATCTTCGTCGGTTTCACTATTGACACTGGCAGTAAATCCAGCATATACTGGATTTATACGAATACATACGTTTGGGGGCTGGATATGAAATCCTGTCGAAAAAGCACCGGTTACACTTTGGTCGAGTTGATTGTTACTTTGGTAATTCTGGCCGTATTGGCTGCGCTGCTTATGCCTGCGCTGACCGGTTACATTGACAAGGCGCAGGAGGCCGCGGTCATTGCCGAAGCGCGGGCGGTCCTGACCGCCTCCCAAGCCACCGTCACCGAAGCCTACGCACAAGGTAAGCTGACGCCGAACAGGATTGGAAGCGGATTTGAGGCACCCGAGAAGGAGGGCGCTGTTGCCTATAGAATGGTAAAACAGATTTTTGAGCTGTCTGAAATGAATTGCGATGAATGCGATTGGCGGTTTTCTCTGCCAAGCAACACAAATACAGACCTATCACCGGCGAAAATTTCGCTGTTTACCTATTGCAACAAGCGCTACTGCGTCACCTATCGCGTCGTTGCCACGGATAGTGAGCCTGCAGGATGGGGCACGGTTGTACGGGCGAGCAAGATACCCTTGCCGGATTTAACTGATGGGACGGTTTTTCTGTCATCAGAGTCCTATAAACCGGAAAAGTCAGAGCCACCGGACACAGGTGAAACAGGAGGAACAGGAAGCTTGACGCCGGGCGGGGGCAGTAATCCGGACGTGTGGGGTGGCTCGGAATCAGGCCAACCCGGGGAGGGAACGAACCCGGATGGGCCTGATTTACCAGGTGGTGGTATCCCTGATTTACCGGAATGATTCCGCGGATTTTGGATATGTTGTTTTTATCTGCGCCACACCTTGCGGGCGATGACGTTCGGCAAAGGTCTGAGGAGCGCCGAAGATACCGTTTCTATCCACGCCACCCTCTCGGGTGGCGACAGGCAGGCAATGCCCGCAATCTGAACGACGTCGTGTTTCTATCCACGCCACCCTCGCGGGTGGCGACGGCAAAAGTGTACAAAAATGTACGGTGTCTTTTGCGCAAAAGGGAAAAAATTATCTGTAAAATCAAAAATAATCTAAAACATCCGCCTCACATTCCCATTGCAACAAGCAAAAAATGCACAGCCTGCCCCAAAATGTCCGATGGCATCGGTGCGAAGCTCCTGGGAAAAGTATGCTTGCTTTCGCCTCGCACCGGGGCCGCTACACAAGCAGCACATCATCCTGAGCAAATTCGGGGTGGCGGCCAAGGTGCTCCACGTGGGTTTTGTAGTGGTTGCCAAGCTGGTAAAAGCGCAGGCTGTCGGTTTCGGGGTCAATCAGCGCGGCCAGCGAGGCTTTGAATGCGGTGTACTGGGCAGCGTCCAGCAGACATTCAAACACGGAATTCTGCACCCGCTGGCCGTGGTTTACGCAGGCTTTGGCAACCTTGCGCAGACGTTTGCGCCCGGCGGAGGTTTCGGTGTTGACGTCGTAGGTGACAAGTACAAGCATACGCGCACCTCACTTCCAGAAAAAGGGCGGATATACGTCCATATCGCCGCGCAGGGTGCGGGCCAGCAGCAGGGCTTGCGCATAGGGCACAAGTCCCCACGGCAGCTTTTCCCGCAGGAAGGGATGGGTAATCTGCTCCTGTTTTTTGCTCTGCCATGCCTTGAAAAACGCTCGGCGGCCCTCGTCGGTCAGCCAGACCGCACCGTTTTCCTGCCGTTGCAGATCCTTTGCGGTCAGAATTTTCTGGTTCACGCAGGACAGCACAAATCGGTCAGCATAAACAGTACGCAGTTCCTCCATCAGGTCAAGGGCAAGGTTTTGACGGCCCGGGCGCGGACGATGCAGGAAGCCCACATAGGGGTCCAGCCCCACAGCGGTCAGCGCGGCAGCACAGTCGCGGGCCAGCATGGTGTAGGCAAAGGAAAGCAACGCATTGATGTTGTCCAGTGGCGGACGGCGGCTGCGCACAGTAAAGGTGAAGTCCTCGCGTTGCTGCAAAATCAGCGCATCGAAGCGGTCAAAGTAGCGTTGGGCGGCTTCGCCCTCCAACCCCAGCAGCTGCCCGGGATCCTCGCAGGCTTCAATCAGTGGCAAGGCTACGGCCAGCTGCGCGGAGGTACGCTTTAAATCCTCCACCGGCACACGCTGCGGATGGTCGCGGGTGGCGCGCTCCAGCGCCCAGCGGGCGTTGTAGACCTTGCCCAGAATGAAGCCGCGTGCATAGCGGCAGCTTTGCGTGGGGTCATCGGCCACACGGTACTGAATCTGACGCAACAGTACATTGCCGCGCTCCTCGCCCACGGTGCGGGCCAGAAAGCGTCCCTGCGGGGAGAAAAACACAAGGTCGATACCCCGGCGGGCGCAGGCGCCCATCAGGGCGGGGCTGGCCCCGGCGTAGGTGAAGCAGACGATGCCTTCCAGCGTGTGCAGGGCAAACCGTGCACGCTCCTGCTTGTCGCAGCAGATGACTACATTTTCGCCATCCAGCGTCAAATAATTGTCTGCGCTGAGCACGAACAGCGTGTTGAGCAGTTGTCTCACGGCGTCACCTCCTCGTCGATGTGCGCCCGCAGATACGCGGCCGGGTCGGCGCGCTGATAGAGCACCGGCAGGCAGAGCTCTTTCAGAGAACACGCATTGCAGTGCTTGCCGGGCTTGCTTTTGGGAGTGTAGCCGCGGGCAAAATAGCGGTTCATCTCGTCGGCAGCCGCCTGCGTTTTGGCGCGCAGCTCTGGTGTCAGCGGCACAACCTCGCGGCGGCGGGTCTCGGCATAGTAGAGTGCACCCGCGGGCACCTCGCAGACGAGCATCTCCTCCAAGGCCATTGCCTGTGCACAGAGCTGCAGCCGGTCGGCGTCCGATTCCTTCGGTGCACCGTGCTTGTACTCGATGGGCATGGGCAGCCAGCGGCCCTCGCGCCCCTGCAGCGGCACGCCGTCCGGGCTGGCGTGAAACTCCACCACGTCACAGTTCCCGGTCAGCTTCAGCCGGCGGCTGATGACCCGCATCCCGCGCACGATGAGCGTATCACCGCGCTTTTCGGTCAGACCGTCATCGTGGCAGCGGTTGTGGTCCAGCCGCCCCTCGGCGGTGCGCTGGTTTTCCTGCCATTGCTGTTCCAGATAAGCCAACGCCCATTGCCTGCGGCAGAAGGCGAAGTGCTGTATCCCGGACATTTGCAGATAATCGTCAGCGTTCATCATACACTTCCGGCGTCAGGCCTTCGAGGGTGTCGCAGATATAGTCATAGTCATCAGCACTGCGCGGCGTGTCCGTCTTGGCCTTGACGTGCAGGCTGTGGTGCACCTTGGCGGACGAATACTGGCCGTTCTTGCAGTTATGTTTCCACCAATACAGGCGGACAACCTGCATACTGCCATCCGGGCGGGCAGCAGAGGTATCATTTTCAAACAGTGTGCGCAGAGCCTCCTTGATGCAGTCGGCGTCCTCCTCAGTGAAGCCGGTCTTTTCGGCCAGCTGGCAGTTGATGCTGCCAAAGGTGGTGTAGAGACCGAAGTCTACACGGTGCTTCATACCCATAGTATCGCTGGACTTTTTGTCGCCGGTTACACCGTTTACGCTTTTGGTAATCTGGATGCTGCTTGTCTCAATGGGGTCAATGCTGAACGCTGGATGAATGGATACCGGGCCGCGCACGCCCACGGATACGCCGTCGCCCTTGGTGTCCTTGCTGCTGAATGCGAATACCTGACCAAAGCTGCGTACATCCAGCCACTGCGCACAAGCTGCCTTTGCATAGACGTTCCGATCCTTACCGGCTTTTTTCACCTCCGGGCAGCCGTCCGCGCGGTCCTTCAGGCTCTTGAAGCCGTCGTTGCAGCGGTCATCCGACTGAACAAAGACATTCTGCCCTAAATCCATCATACGATTGCGGATTTTTCGCTTGAGGCATACATCCGAAATCTCGCCGTAGCCGTCGTAGGTTTCCCGAGGACGGTTGCCATTCAAGGGGTCACCGTTCGGATTTGCGTGCTCAACGGCAATAACAAGGGCAAAATCAATCTTATTCTGTAAGGTAGTCATGGTACGTTCCTCCTATGTTATTCTTCAGCAGTGTTTTTGTTGTAGGCTGCATTTTCTTCACGGAAATCCATCATCTGGCAGGCATAGCCCAGCAGATACAGCTCATTGAGGGGCTTGTTTGTATACTTTTCGGCGCCAAGCCGACCCACCAATTCCTGAAGTGTGCTATACCGCTTGTCACGGGACACACCGTTGGCGCGCATACGGTTCAGATAAGGGGTGAGCTTTTGCTGCAGAAGCGCGGTGGTTTTAGCCGGTCTCTGCACAAAGACAAGCCGCAGGCGCTCGGCGTTGGTTGGACGCGTCTCACCGGTCTGAGATTGAACGCGGCGCTCAATCTGCTCGGCACAGGCCAGAATACGGCCGAACAGATAGCTCCGGTCATCAATAGTCTCATCAACGTACTTGCCATCGGTCATAACGAAATCCTCCTTTTTATTTCTGTGATAATAGCCGCAAATCAACGCACAGGCAATGCCGCACGTTTTTTGATACTCCCACGGTTCCAGTCCGATTCCGGCTGTGGCACGATGCACAGCGCTCAGCATCAGGTCACGCGGTAGATATTTGCCTTCTGTGATGCAGGGCACCAGACGTTCAACGGTCTGCTGGATGATTTTTTTGTCGGCCTTCTCGCCATAAGCAGCCTTTGCAATATCCGCTGGAGAGGGTGCGCCCCAGAAGGACACGCGCTTCCATTTTGGCTTCTGGCCGGGCTCTGCCGATTCCGGTGCACTTCGGTAGTTGAGCTTCCACGCAAAATTCCGGTGCCAGTCCGTGATGTTTTTCATCAGTTCAGAACCCGCCAACTCCCGGTAATAGCGGATGGACAACCGCCCCTGTGTGGCGGAGTCCAGAATCATAACCACCGTGTTGGCCTTCTCGTCCAGGGCTTTGCCGTAGCCCTGAATTGCCTTGTTGAAACGCTCCGCGTATTCGCTTTCGGTGGCGGGCGGCAGCTGAGGCTGCCCGAGCTGGGCAAAGGCGGCGGCAAAGTCATCGCCGAGGTCCATACTGTCGGCGGTAATGTCGGGAATCGGCTCTCCCTTGGTGCCCCAGACCACTACCGTCTGATCACCGTTGCTGCAGCCCTGCTTGCTTATCAGCCAGCGCAGTGCGCTGTGGGCCTTCTGGGTGGTTTCGTAGCCGATGGAGAGGGCTTGCTCTGCAGTGACAAAGCGACCCCTGTATGTGTAATTTGTACTGTCATTGCTGGAAATCAGCTTGGCGCGGTCACCGGGGTTGCGAATTTTGTAGGGACTGAGTGTCGAAACGGCCATTTGTTTCCCCTGCACGGTACAGTAGTCTACACGTTGTTGCTTCATCTCATAATAGTGGATAAAGCTCTCGCGCACGGCTTCGTCCTGTGCAAGGTCTATACCACCCACCCGGAACCGCACAAAGGATTCCGTCTGGTCTGCGCTGGCAAGCGTTTCCAGTATCTTTGGCTTTTCGTCCTTGCTGCCGGTCCATTTTGTCGGCATTTTACCGTTTTCGTCCAGAAACAAAATATGTTTTTTGACAAGACTGGCAACCAGGCAGCCCTTTTCCAGAAACCGCAACACGGCGCAGACCTTTGCATCGGCATAGGGAGAGGAGCACCAATCCTGCAGTTGTGTGTGGTAAAGGTTCCACCCGGATTTTTTTGTGCCGCCGTAGGCCGGGTAGTCGGCTGCTATGTATTGCAGTTTGTCCACAAGGGGGTGCGGCACAATGCCGGAGGTTCTGGCGGAGGATTCCTCTGTACAGGGGATAATCGTTGTCTGCTCGTCTTTTGCCAGCAGGCGGGCATCCTGAAAATCGCCGTTCTGGTCCAACTCTACTTCAATATTGACCAGCTGGGTTGTATGCGCTACCGGCAGCAGCGGCACATAGCTGCGCTTGTCGCCCTCGGCCTGAAATTTTTGTATGCCGATTTCCTGCTGGCAATTTTCATAGGTTTCATAGCATTTTTCCAGCCAGCTCATTCGTGCATCACCTCCTCATACAACGCGTCGCAGCCGGTCATACTTTGACCCAGTGTAAAGTGCTTTGGCTGCTGGGGGTGAATGTCGCGCACAACAGGGCAGTCCTCCGGGCGGATAAATTTTATAATGCCGTTTTCCATTACTGGGCGCCAAAAACGCTCCTGCATCTGCCCGGTGTCGGTCTCGTCCGCATAAGTGATGCCGTGCACCATAAGACCCAGCGGCAGGGGAGGAGTATTGTCATAAGCGCCCTTGCCTTCGCCGAAAATGCAGGGCTCCACATAGCCCTGACATTCCCGCGTGCCGAGGAAAATATCCCGCCGCCCGCCACGCTCCACCATTCGCTTGGCAATGGCGTAATGCTTGTTTTCGTTGCGGTCACAGGCAAGGTCGGGACGGCGTGTGTTCCATTCAAAGTGGGCGCGCACCTGATACTCCACTTCTGACAGGTAGGTATAAATCGACAGATCATTGCCGCCGTCATTGTACTTGATGGGGCGGATGCCCTTGGACTGGGTCTCAATGCGGTTCATAATGCGGACCGCATCCACATACCAAATCAGGGTAGGCTTCCAGTATACGCTTTCCATAATGCCCTTCAGGGCCTGGTAGGTCGGCACCGGGTAGCTGCATTTTTCACCGCCGACGCGGGTTATCGGGTCGCTGAACAGTGCATAGCGCCCATACACCCGCAGTGAAATCGTATTGGGATATTGCAAGAATAACCCTCCTTCTTTAAAATTCTAAAAATGGCAGAGGTGCGGCGCTTGTCTGCACACCCTTATCCGTATCGTAAAAACCGTCCTGCAAAACCAGCACGCTGCCGCCCGCGGCGGGAAGCAGGGCACCGCATTTTTCCAGCACGCGGTGTTCTGCTTCGGTGATGCCCACGGCAAAGCGCTGTGCCTGCCGAAGCTGCCCGGCGGTAACGCTTTTGGCTTCGATAAGCTCGCTGACAAGCTGCTTGCCCGCAGCACCGTAAGGTGTGATGATGGGTGTAGTAATGTCCTCCAGCGCGTGGAAATGTCCTTCCGCGGTTCCAAAGGCCTGACGCAGCTGGTAAATGGCGGGCGAAGGATTGTCGGTGGCCTCGCGATAGGCCTGAACAGCGTCCGTATTTACTGTGAGCAGATTAAATAGTTCGTGTGTCCTGTCTGCTACAACAGCCGGATCCGCCATACGGCTGATTTGGCGGGGCTCCTTGAAATAGAGCTGGTAATAGGCGCGGATGGTTTCTGGGGCCAGCAAATCGGCCCCCGACGGAAGCTCGCGCAACAGCCGCTGGGTTGCCAACCGCCCCTCCTTTAGGTCAGGCAGATGGTCGAGGTTTTCCAGCTGTGGCTCAACCTCTACCAGATAGACCGGGCGGCAGCTACCTGCCTCCCCGTGGCGGTTGCAGCGCCCGGCAGCCTGTGCAACACTGGGCAGCCCCGCCATGCTGCGCACAACGCAGTCAAAGCTCAAGTCCACGCCTGCTTCAATGAGCTGGGTGCTGACACAGATAATTTTCCCGGAATCGGCTTTGTCGGACAGCCGCCTGCGAATCGTTTCGATGACGTCCTGTCGATGCTGCACACAAAGGTGGGTGGTCAGGCAGTAAAGTGTGGTGTCCGGGGCACAGCTTTCCTTCAGTTGGGTGAAAACCTTGTCCACAGCGGCGCGGGTGTTCAGAATAACCAGAATGGAACGGCTGCTCGTCTGCTTCTCCCGCACAAAATCTGCCAGACCCGCCGCTGTGAAGCCACCGTCCGGCCGGATGGGTACAATCTGTGTGCGGCGGAACTGCTCAAACCGTAGGGCAAAATCCGGGACAATGTCCATAGGGGTCGCATAGTGCAGCGGATAGTCAACACGCTGGAAATCCGGCTGGGTAGCCGTGCAGAGCACGACCGTTGCGCCCAGCTGTGTGGCCAGAAAATTGACGGCTGTGTTAAATAGGTAGGTGTGGCACAGTGGCAGAGATTGAATCTCGTCAAAAAGCAGGATGGAATCCGCCAGCCCCGCCATACGGCGAACATTCTGGCGCGGCGCGGCAAACAGCGTGTTGAGCAGCTGCACCAGCGTAGTCAGGATAATGGGCACGCCCTGCCAGCGCTCCATACGGCGCATAAGGGCTTCATCCTGCGTGTTGGGAATTATATCGGAATGATGCTCCAACAAATAGACGTCCCCGCCCAGCATTTTCTTGAACTCCGCTGCGTTCTGGCCAAGAATGGAACGGAACGGCGCAAAATAGAAAATGCGCTTTGCGTTACGCAACTTGGCCGCTTGCAGGCAATACCGCAGGCCGGCATAGGTCTTGCCGCCGCCGGTGGGAACGTACAGGCGGTAGATACCCGTCCCGGAGCACTGCCCGGCGGCCTTGCACTGGTCGGAGATTTCACGGCGAAGCGTGTCGATCGGGCGGCGGGGCTTCAGGCTGACCAGAAAGTCCTCGGCCTGGTCGGCCAACAGTGCCCACGGCGGAGAGGATTCCGGTGCGGGGGTGTTCTCCGGCTGAAACCAGTAGGCGGAATCCAGCCAGTCGGCATCGACCAGTGTGGCGAATAAAAACCGTTGTGCCAACCCCAGCCGCATCAGGTAGCCGGCCCGCTGTGCGGGAAGTGGTGCGGCGGTGCACTGCTCAGACTGCAGCATCTGCAGACAGAGAGCGCTGACCTCCGCGACTGCCTTTTCAAACCGCTGCTGTACCTCTGCCATAGAAATACATTGCGAGAAGAACACCTGACAATTTTCCGGGTAGAGCTTATCCGCCTGCGCGGCATACATCCGCTGCATCCACGGTTCACTGCCATCCGGGGCGATAATGTCCAGCCGTTCCCCATGGTGACACCCGATGGCCAGTCCGGCCAGCTGTGCGGTAATGTATCGTGTGCCCGCGCCAGAAGCACCGCGGTTTTCCCACAGCCAACGCATACCGGCGCTGGCGTGGTTGATTTTTTCCGGAGTGTTGTTGTACAGATGGTCTTGAACGGCCTGGCAGGCCTTGCCCATATCGTGCAGCAGGCCGGTCAGATACCCGAGGTTTTCCAGCCCGATGCTGCGGCAGAGGTCGGCGCAGTGCTTAGCAACAGCACGGCTATGCGCTTCCAACGACTGTACGGCAAGGATTTCGTCATTGTCTCCGCGCAGAATGTGTCCGGCCAAAATGCAATCTGACATAGGCAACACCTCTTTTTTGACTTCCGCTTAGCTCGGGTTCAGGCCTGCTTTTTTGTTCTGTTTCCATTGTAGCACAATATAATCCCCATAAATCGGACTTTCACTGGGATGCGGAAAATTTTGGCAGAGCAAACAAAAAGTGGGTAGTTATTTTGTGGAAAAAGGAGAGAGGGGCGTTTGCAGGGAAGTTGCGGGCCGGGTGTGCCCGGTCCCTACGGGCAGATGGAGGGGAAAGAACGAGATGTAATAGAGTGCAGTGGGATCGCCCACAAAAAAGCACCCGGCGGGTGGCCGGGTGCGGGAAAACGAAAAAGCAAATACTGGATTTTACGCGTGTTTAGGCACATTTTTTGTGGCGATTACGTCCACGCCGGTGTCGGCGGCGTTGGGTAGAAGCACTTGGCCGATGGCAACCGGGGCGGGGACAGTTACGCCTTTCAGGGCGCGGACAATGTCAAAAATCTTGTCCTTGGGGATGTCGGTGCGGGTCTTGCAGCTCACGGCGGCAAGCGTGCCGCCCGTCACGCGGACGGTGGTGGTCACAATGCGGGTCGGGGCGGTTACCTCCTTGCGCGCGTAGGCGTCACCGCGGGGGCAGGTGTTGCCGTGCACAGCCGTCACCGTGCCGTTTTCCAGCTCCACCGTCAGGGCACAGCCCATCGGGCAGCCGATGCAGGTCAATTCACGTTTTTCCATCGTCAGCCCTCCTCCAAGGTCACGGTCACAGCGTCGCCGCTACGCAGCAGGTCGGCTTTCAGCCGCACGGTTTCCATCTCGCCGGGGGCCAGCACAGGCCGCTTGCGGCTGTAGATGCAGCTTTCTCCGCAGTAGACCGCGATTTTTTTGTTCTTGTACACGCCGTCCACACGGAAGCGCAGTGTGACGGTGTCGCCTGCGCAGTCGGGGCGGATGGTGGTGGGCACGGTGTAGCGCACGCCGTTGGTGCAGCGCACCGGCAGGATGCGCCCGGCGGGCGGCTCACTGCCCAGAATATATGCGGCGGCGTGGGTGCCGGCGGCTGCGGCTTCCTCGGAGACATAGTCCACCAAATCATGCACGTGCAGCACGTTGCCCGCGGCAAAAACGCCGGGCAGGTTCGTTTCCAGGCTCTCGTTCACGGCGGGGCCGCCGGTCACCAGGCTTAGCTCCACGCCCGCGGCGCGGCTCAGCTCGTTTTCGGGCAGCAGCCCGCAGGAGAGCAGCAGCGTGTCGCAGTCATAGTGTTCCTCGGTGCCGGGGATGGGGCGTCCGTTTTCGACCTGTGCCAGCGTGATGCCGGTCACACGCTCCTTGCCCTGAATGTCCACCACGGTGTGGCTCAGCTTCAGCGGAATGCCAAAATCATCGAGGCACTGCACAATATTGCGCTTCAGACCGCCGGAATAGGGCATAAGCTCGGCAACGCAGAGCACCTTGGCACCCTCCAGCGTCATACGGCGCGCCATAATCAGGCCGATGTCGCCGCTGCCCAGAATCACAACCCGCCGCCCGGGCAGGTAGCCTTCCATATTGACAAGGCGCTGCGCCGTGCCCGCAGTGAAGATACCGGCGGGGCGGTAGCCGGGGATGTTCAGCGCGCCGCGGGGGCGCTCGCGGCAGCCCATTGCCAGAATGACCGCCTTGGGGTGCAGCTGGAACAGGCCGTCCGTCTTGTTCATGGCGGTCACGGTTTTGTCCGCCGCCAAATCCAGCACCATTGTGTTCAGCTTGTAGGCAATGCCCAGCTCGCGCACCTGATCGATGAACCGTGCCGCGTACTCGGGCCCGGTAAGTTCTTCTTTAAAGGTATGCAGGCCGAAGCCGTTGTGGATGCACTGGTTCAGGATGCCGCCCAGCTCGCTGTCGCGCTCCAGAATCAGGATGTCCTGCACGCCGCTTTTGCGTGCGGCCACCGCCGCGGCCAGCCCCGCCGGGCCGCCGCCGATAATGACCAGATCAACGTTTTTCATGGCAGACGCCCCCTTTCACAGGCTATCCTTGTTCGTGCCGACGATGATTTTGGACGCACCGCCGGACTTGGTGATCTCGCTCTGCGGCACGCCCAGCTCCCGCGCCAGGATCTCCATGACGCGCGGGCTGCAGAAGCCCGCCTGGCAGCGGCCCATGCCCGCGCGGGTGCGCCGCTTGACGCCGTCCAGACTGCGTGCGCCGGGCGTGCGGCGGATGGCGTCAATGATCTCGCCCTCGGTCACGCTCTCGCACCGGCATATAATCTGCCCGTAGGCCGGGTTTTGCCGGATAAGCTCCGCCCGCGCTGCAAGATCCAGCGCTTTGGGGTCCAGAATGCCCCTGCGCGTCGGGTCAAAATCGGGCCTATTGTGTAAGTGCAGACTGCCGCGCACGATGTCCGCGACCATCGCACCGATGGCCGGGGCGCTGGACAGGCCGGGCGACTCGATGGCCGCGCAGTCCACAAAGCCGGGCGCGATCTCGCCGATGAAGAAGTCGTGCCGCGCCTCGTGGGCGCGCAGACCCGCGAAGCTCGTGATGGTCTGGCTCAGCGGAATGTCCTTGACCGCGAGGCCGGATTTCTCCCGCACCTCGTCCAAGCCCGCCGCCGTCGTGGCCGTGGCCTCCTTGTCGTCCACGTCGATGGCCGTCGGCCCAACCAGCAGATTGCCGTGCACCGTGGGCGTTACCAGCACGCCCTTGCCGTATTTGCCCGGCAGCTGGAATACCGTGTGCCGCACATGCTGCCCCGCCGTGTGGTCAAGCAGGAAGTAATCTCCCCGCCGGGCCGCGATGGTCATGGGGTGCGCCGCGTCGGCCATATTGTGCAGCGTGTCGGCGTATACGCCCGCCGCATTGACGATGCAGCGCGTTTCCAGCGTGCCGTGATCGGTCTCGACGGCCCACCCGGTTCCGCCGCCGTCCAGCGGGTGCAGGCCCGTAACTTTGGTGTCAAACCGAAACTGCGCACCGTTTTTGGCGGCGTTCTCCGCCAACGCAAACGTCAGGCCGAACGGGCAGACGATGCCGCCCGTGGGCGCCCACAGTGCGGCGACGGCGGCGTCCGAGATGTTCGGCTCCATTCCCACCAGCTCGTCCCGTTCTATGATGCGCAGCCCCTCCACGCCGTTGGCGATGCCGTTTTCATAGAGCTTTTGCAGCGCGGGGCGGTCCTCGTCGCTCAGGCAGACGACAAGGCTGCCGCACCGGTCGTAGGCAAAATCCAGCTCCTTCGCAAGGGCAGGCATCCGGCGGCTGCCCTCGACGTTGAGCTTGGCCATCAGGCTGCCGTGGGCCGCGTCGTACCCGGCGTGGACAATGGCGCTGTTGGCCTTGGACGTGCCGCAGCAGACGTCCTCTTCCTTCTCTACTACAAGAATTTTCGCGTCATACCGCGAAAGCTCCCGCGCACAGGCGCACCCGGACACGCCCGCGCCGATAATGATGATGTCGTACATATTGATACCTCGTGTTGTTGGTTCGTGCGGTTGGAATGGCTTCCCCCTTGGGGGGAAGCTCAGCGTGTCGAAAAACCTCCCTCTGCGAGGGAGGTGCCCCGAAGGGGCGGAGGGAGAGAACCTTGCCATAGCCCGAAATATTTCGGACAGCCGTACAGTTCTCTCCCCCACCGCCTGCGGGCGGAGCCCCCTCGCAGAGGGGGCCAAGGGGGGTGAACGCCCCTTATATTTTTTACAAAGGTTATTCTTCCGTAGAAATATCGCGGCCAAAGTATTTTTCGCTCAATGCCTTCAGCGTGCCGTCGGCGCGCAGCTCGTCAATGGCGGCATCAATGGCCGTGCGCAGGGCGGCAGTCTCGTCGCCCTTGCGCATCGGGATGGCGATCTGGTTCGCATCGTCAGTCAGCACGGCGATCTTCACATTCGCGTCGGGGTGCTCCTTCGTGTAATCGTAGAAGGTCATCTCGGCGTTCAGCGTCGCGTCGATGCGCCCGCTCAGCAGCAGCTCAAACGTCTGGTTCAGGTCGTCAACGCCCGTCACCGTCGCGCCGTACTGCTCGGCCAGCTCGGCGTAGGTGCTGGAGATCGTGTTTGCGGTCTTTTTGCCCTTCAGGTCCTCCAGCGTGTTGATGCTGTCATCGTCGGCCTTGGTGATGACGGCGGTGCGGTTGAAGGCGTAGGGCGTCGAGAAGTCGTATTTTTCGGCGCGTTCGGGGGTGATGTCCACGCCGTTGACCATGATGTCATAGCGGCCCGCGTCCAGACCGGCCAGCAGGCCGTCCCACTCGCCCTCGACAAACTGCGGCTCAACGCCCAGCTTCTTCGCGATCTCGGTGGCGACCTCGACGTCGTAGCCGACGAGGTTGTCGTTTTCATCGTGGTAGGTCCAGGGTGCCCATGTGCCCTCCATCGCAACCGTGATGGTACCCTTGGCCTGGATCTCGCTCAACAGGTCGCCGGACGCGGCCTCGGCGGTGCTCCCGGCGGCGGATTCCGCTGCGGGCGCGGTGGCGGCGGCGCTGCTGCCGCAGGCGGTCAGGGCCAGCGCGGCGGTCAGGGTCAGGG
>OGYE01000317.1_pt1 | contig 29490 bp, 30 predicted proteins | sample 1576471 | NCBI WGS metagenome assembly OGYE01 (sample SAMEA3541532, study PRJEB24748) | human gut metagenome | biome: human gut; feature: human-associated habitat; material: faeces | place: China | collected 2012
TTTGGACGGTTCTCTTTTTCCCTCGTATATTGCTTTCAGCCAGCCATACAAATTCATTGGTTTGACGAAAGATCAAATCGAAGATCTCAAGGAAAAGAAAGTACTCTAAGAGTCAGTATATCCAAGGGCTGCTACTATAATACAGCAGCCCGATGGATACTAGAATATATAGAAAGAAGGTTTATTCATGTCCAAGGTAAGAATTTGTGAAGTCGGTCCCCGCGATGGCTTTCAAAATATTAAAGATTATATCCCTGTAGAAGATAAATTACATATTATTGATGGGCTGATTCAGTCTGGCGTCACGTATATGGAAGTAACATCTTTCGTTTCTCCTAAAGCCATCCCTCAGTTAAAGGATGCCAAAGAAATCGTCGGAATCTGCTTGAAAAAATATCCTGACGTTGAATTTATGGCATTGATTCCTAACCTGAGAGGTGCTCAGACTGCTGTTGAAACGGGAATAAAAAAAGTTGCTTATGTTGTCTCACTGAGTGCTAGTCATAATAAAGCAAATATTAACCGGACTCATGAACAGTCTTATAATGCATTGAAAGAAATTATGGAAACTAAAAAGGTACTCTTGCCACAGCCGCTCGGGCCGATAATTACCACAACTTCACCCTGACGGACTGTCATATTAATGCTTTGAAGTACGGTGTTATCATCATAACGCTTTGTAAGATTTTCTATTTTTAACAGTTCCTGCGACATTTCCTCAACTCCATTTCTTTTCAAGATGTTTTGCAACCATACTTATTGAGAAGCAAACTATAAAGTACATAATGAATACTACAAGGTACACACCGAACGCTGCGTTCGGGCTTGTGGCACGGTTTGCCTCAATAATCTGTTGTGCAACCTTTATAACCTCTACAACACCAATCATAAGGATAAGGCTTGTAGTCTTTATCATTCTTGTAACAAGGTTGATTGAAAGTGGCAAAAGTCTGCGTACCGTCTGCGGAATTATTATATATAAATAGGTTTGTGCTTTGCTGAGTCCGAGCGCAAGACTGCTTTCCGACTGGTGTTTCGGAATACTGATAATTGAGCCTCGCACCAAGTCGCCCATCTCTGCCGTACCCCAAAGCGTAAACACTATTACCGAGGCAACCTCGCCCGAAAGGTTAATTCCCATAGTTCTTGTTGCACCGAAGAACACTATAAAAAGCAACACAAGCTGCGGCATTATTCTGATAATTTCAAGATAAATTTTTGTTATAACTTTTATTGCTTTGTTTGGTATAGTCATTACAATGCCAAGCAAAATGCCAAGCGGTATGCTAAGACCGACTGAAATAAGACTGATTTCAAGTGCAGTCCACAAGCCGCCCAAAAGGCGTATAAAGTTTGTTCCCTTAAAAAGAACATCAATCCCCAAATCCGGCATATCTCAGTTTCCTTTCCAGCACACTTCCAAGTATTGAAACAGGCAGTAGTATAATAAGATAGAACACAACAAGCATAAACAAACACTCTGTTGTTTTGTAGTAAAGACCGATTAAGTCCTTTGCAACAAACATAAGGTCCATAAGGCTTACTGCGCTGAATACACTTGTTTCTTTAAGCAAGAATATTACATTTGCCACAAACGGCGGTACACTTGTTGAAAAAGCCTGCGGCAGTATTACATATCTCATAATCTGCGGATGCTTCATACCAAGACTTAAAGCACTTTCGGTTTGAATTTTATCTACAGATTCAAGTCCGCTCCTGAAAGTTTCCGACATATAGCTTCCGCCCAGGAAAGCAAGACCGATATAGCCTGCCATTTCAGAGCTTACCTGCACGCCAACCTTTGGCAGCGCATAGTAAATAAAAAACAACTGAATAAGCAGCGGAGTGTTACGGGATATTTCAATATATACCGTTGCAATCTGCCTTAGCACGGGCACTTTGTAATACTGAACCAACGAACAGAAAAGACCGATTATAATAGAAACGGCGATTCCGATAAGTCCGATTTTTAAAGTGAGCAAAGCTGCCTCTTGGTACAAAGGAAGATATTTAAAAATAAATTCCCAATTCATTTTTTCACCTTTTTCCTAATCTCTTAACATTTTATGCACAGAATAATAAAAAGCATTAAAAAAGACCGAAGAACATATGCACTCCGGTCAGTAAAACTTTATCTGGTCAAAACTTTTCGTCGGAGAGCATGGGAAATAAACACATACACATTGTGCACATGCAACAGCAACACATAGAGCTTTTTACATATGAAACAAGCTTTGTCATAAGGTTGCTCTCCTCTCTTGAAGTCCTATAAACCTAATAGGTTTTATATGTTCTGATAATACCATATTAATTGATAAAAGTCAATACATCTGCGCCAATCCGTTAAAAACTCATTGGAAATTCTTGTAATAAATATCTACGCCCAAGAGCCTGTCAAATTTGAATCCTGCGTTTTTAATTCTTCCGCCAAATTCAAATCCGAACTGTTTATGTAAATAAATGCTGTGCTCGTTCTCGCTTGTGATAAGCGAAACCACAGTCAAGAACCGATTATTCTTTTGCGCCTCTTGAAGTGCATACTCAATAAGTTGAGTGCCGATGTGCCTGTTTTGACAATCGTTTTTTACATATACCGAAAGTTCGGCTGTAATGTCGTATGCATCTCTTTTACTGTAGCAAGAAAGTGCAACATAACCGATTACATTGCCGTTTTCCTCATACACAGAGAGCAAATACTTGCCTGTATGCTCATTTAACATATCAACAAAGTATTTGTCATCTTTGGAATTTATGTCATAGGTTGCGGTAGTGTTTAAAACCGCATAATTGTAAATTTCTTTGACAGCCGGCAAATCAAGCACCGTGGCTTTTCTTATCATAATAAATTTTCCTTCTTAAATGCCTGTTCAAGGTCTGCAATAATATCTTCTGCATCTTCAATGCCGACGCTGAATCTGAAAAAGCCGTTGTGGAATTCTTCGGGATAAAGATACTGTCTTTCGTCATTTTCTCCGAGGAAAACGATAAGGCTTTCATCGTGACCGAGAGAAACTGCCGAAGTTATGACATTCAAATGGCTTACAAATCTGTTATATGTATCGTGGTCTGCCTTGAGTCCGAACGAAAGCACACCGCCGAAACCGTTTGTCATCTGCTTTTTGGCGATATCGTGGTTCGGGTGGTCTTTAAGTCCCGGATAAGCCACAAAACTTACACCCTTTACAGTCTTTAAATATTTAGCGACTTTGAGTGCATTTTCATTGTGCTGTTTCATTCTAAGCGGTAAAGTAACTGCACCACGCATAATAAGCCAAGCATTGAACGGGCTGATTGTTGCACCGAGGTTAATCTGCGACTGTGCTCTGATGATGTCGAGGTATTCTTTTTTACCGATAATAGCACCACCCATTGCGTCACCGTGACCGTTGATATATTTTGTAAGGCTTTCAATCGAAAAGTCTGCGCCAAGCTCAACGGGTCTTTGGTTGTACGGAGAAGCAAATGTATTGTCAACAGACAACAGTGCATTGTTTTCGTGCGCAATGTCTGCAATCGCCTTGATGTCCGAAATTGTAAGTGTGGGGTTGCCCGGAGTTTCTATATGAATAAGTTTTGTGTTCGGGCGGATTGCCTTTCTTACATTTTCGGGGTCGGAGGTATCAACAATTGTTGTTTCCACACCGAATTTATTGTTTAAAAGCTCGTTTAAGAGTCTGTAAACCGCAATATAAGTAACGCTTGAAAAAATTACATGGTCACCGCTTTTGAGTAAAGCAAAGAACAGTCCCGACAAAGCGGCAACGCCGCTTGCAAGCACCACGCAATCTTCACCGCCCTCAAGAGAGGCAACTTTTTCCTGAAGATACTGCTGGTTTGAGCCTCCGTTTCTTGTATAAAGGTTTTTACCTGCACTGCTCCAGTTAAGGTCACTTGAGTCATAGGGCAATTCATAGCTGTTTGCCATAGTTATAGGCCTCTTAATTGCTCCTGTTTCGCCGTCAACACCGTTGCCTGTATGCACGGCTCTTGTCTGAAAGCCTAAATCTTTTACATTCTTTTCGCTCATATTATCACCCTTCTGATTTTAAATTTCCGCATTGTGTGCGGATATATAATAATATTACTTTAAAAAGCGGGAATTTTCCTAAAACTTAGTATTCCTACCGATAAAGTAGGTTTATTGTAACACCACCGTTCCCGTTTGTCAATAGGTTTTAAAAATCTTTTTGAAAATAATGTAAATCGGATTTGTTTTTATGTTTGGAATATTTAAAATTATGGTTTAACAAATTGTTTCGACAAGCAATTATAAAAGCTTGGTCAACCTTTAAAAAGGCAAAACAAAAAGGGCGGAAAACCGCCCTTAAATTCTGAAAGAGTATAAATTATTTAACTTATTCAGCAAAACCTGACTCAACGAGAGCAACAAGACCGTCAACAGCCTCTGTTTCGTCTGAACCGTCAGCAATAACCTTGATGGTTGTACCACCGATAATACCAAGTGACAATACGCCGAGAAGGCTCTTTGCATTAACTCGTCTTTCTTCCTTTTCTACCCATACAGTTGACTTGTATTCGTTAGCCTTCTGAATGAAAAATGTAGCTGGGCGAGCATGTAAGCCTGCCTTGTTCTGTACTAATACTTCCTTAACATACATTTTAAAATCCCTCTCTTGCCATATAATTTAACCCGTTTTGTAATCCGACTGCATTTTGCAATCTTTTAATAAATATTATAGTATTTTTTCAAAAAAAGGTCAATAAGTTAATTAATTTTTGGTTTAATACTCACTTACAACCAAAAATTTTGGTCTGTTGTTGTGCAACTTTACTAAAACTGAAATTAAATTATATTAAGTATTGCTAAATATTATTTTGCAGCACTAAATTATTGTTAATTCTTATTGCTGTTCTTTTATCTTTTCAAGCAAGTCCGGGCGCTTTGCACGGGTTACCTCAAGACTTTTTTCTTTCTGCCACTTTGCTATGTTTGCATGATGACCGCTCAAAAGCACTTCGGGCACTTCTTTGCCCCTCCATACCGACGGTTTTGTGTATTGAGGATACTCAAGCAAACCGTTAAAATGGCTTTCTTCGGTAAAACATTCATTATTTGAAAGTACACCCGGCACCATTCTTGAAAGTGCGTCCGTGAATACCATTGCAGGAAGTTCGCCGCCTGTAAGCACATAGTCGCCGATTGAAATTTCCTCGTCTATAAATTCATCAAGCAAACGCTGGTCGACACCCTCGTAATGACCGCACAATATGCAGACATTCTCAATCTCGGCTATTTCCTTAAGTCTTTGCTGCGTAAGAGTTTTTCCCTGCGGCGACATATAGACAAAATGCGGTCTTTTGCCGATTTTATCGCATATATCCTCAAAGCAAAGCGCTATAGGCTCGGCTTTCATCAACATTCCCATTCCGCCGCCGTACGGGGTATCGTCAACTCGTCTGTGCTTGTCAAAAGCATAGTCACGCAGTTGATGACAATGTATTTCAAGCGCACCGCTTTTTTGTGCTCTGCCGATTATACTGTCACCCAAAACAGGAGTAAACATCTCGGGGAATAAGGTTATTATATCAATCCTCATCGTCAAATATTCCTTTCATCGGGCGAATAAGAACATATCCGTCATCAACATTGGTTTCTGTAATAACCTCGTCAATAACGGGTGCAAGATATTTTTTGCCGTTGTCATCTGTTATCTCATAAACATCATTAGCACCTGTGCGCAAAACATCTGTAATTTTGCCGTAAACAGTTGCATTGTCGGCGTCTTTTACCTCAAGACCGAGCAAATCCTGAACAAAGTTTACACCCTCGTCAAGGACGATTTCCTCTCGGTCGATATAAATTGTCTTGCCTCTCATTTTATCCGCCTGCTCAATTGTATCTATTCCGTCAACCTTGCAAAGCACAATATTTTTGTGAGGGCGTGACTTAACTTTTATGCTCTCTCTGCCCTGCTCGTCAAGATAAAGTTTTTTAAAGCAACACAAAAATTCGGGACTGTCGCACCACGGGTCAATTCTTAATTCGCCTTTTATGCCGTGAGTGCCTACAATTTTTCCGCTGTCAAGAAATCTTTTTTTCATATATACACCATCCGTAATTTTTTTCATTTGACTACATATTTTAACATAATTTTCGGCTGTGGGCAACTATTATATATGACTGTGCATACTGATAAATATTTCGCTTATAAGGTCGGCGATATATTCTTCGCTCTCTGCCATTCCGCCTCTTACCCACTTTTTTAAAATACCTGACGCACCGCTTTCGAGAAATGTAAACATATACTCAAGTTTGGTCTGTGGAATATCCTTTTTGCCAAATGCCGCACAATACTCTTTTTTGAGCTCCGCATACATTTCGTCAAGTAATTTAGTCTGGATATTGTTATTGAAAACCACTCTGTAAAAATCCGAATACTTCTTTACAAAGCGCACAATCCAAAGGAAATTCACCTTGCCGTTCTGCGTAAATTTAAAATTGTAATCCTTTAATTCTTCAACATAGCTGATTTCTATTTGAGAAATCATATCGTAAACATCGGCGAAATGGTGATAAAAAGTAACTCTGTTCACTCCCGCCTGCTTACAGAGAGAGGTTACTGTAATTTTGCTCAAAGGCATTTGCTCAAGCATATCAAAAAGTGTCTGCTTGAGTGCCTTTGTGGTATTTTTTACTCTTTTATCCATAAAATTTCACCTTAAATTTTTTTGAAAAAATAAACAAATTTTAATAATTTGTAAAATAATTTACATAAAAATTAAAATTAACTCTTGTATATTTGTGTAGAATATATTATACTATAAACATATAATTAAATCAAGGGAAACACTGTAAAAGCATACTGCGGATTTATTTTTTTGTAAAAACGAGCAATATGCGCCCTTTTCCCAAATTTCTTAAAGAAAAGAGGATATATAAATGGCTTTTAGTTTAAATGACAAAAGAACTCCGCTTGAACAGTTTTTGCAGGGCGAATCTGTTACAGCTTATGAATTTATGGGCTCTCATTTTGTAAACTGGGGCGACAGAGACGGCGTTGTGTTCAGAGTATGGGCACCAAACGCACTTTCTGTATCCGTTGTAGGTGACTTCAACGATTGGAACCCCGATGCAAACTATATGTATAAAATCGACAATTCAGGCGTATGGGAATTGTTTATTGAGGGTGTATGGGAATATGCTTGCTATAAATACTGCGTAGAAACTCCGTCAATGCAAAAGGTAATGAAAACCGACCCATATGCATTCCATTGCCAAACAAGACCTGATAACGCATCTCGTGTATATGAAATTCACGGTTATGAATGGAACGACAGCGAGTGGTTTGAGCACAAGAAAGCTCACCCACACAAGAACGCTCCTATCAATGTATATGAAATGCACGCAGGTTCTTGGAGAAAATACGAGGACGGCAATGTATTCAGCTATAGAAAGCTCGCCGAGGAGCTTATTCCTTATGTAAAAGAAATGGGCTACACTCACATTGAGTTTATGCCTCTTACAGAATATCCGTTTGACGGCAGCTGGGGCTATCAGGTAACAGGTTACTTTGCGGCAACTTCCCGTTACGGTACTCCTAAAGACCTTATGTATTTTGTTGACAAATGTCATCAGGAAGGTATCGGCGTTATTCTTGACTGGGTACCTGCTCACTTTCCTAAGGACGAGCACGGTCTTGGCAGATTTGACGGTACAGGCTGTTATGAATACGAGGATTGGAGAATCGGCGAACACAAGGAATGGGGTACATATATCTTTAACTATGCCCGTTACGAAGTAGCGAGTTTCTTGCTTTCATCCGCAATGTTCTGGCTTGACCAATATCATATTGACGGCATCAGAGTTGACGCCGTTGCATCTATGCTCTACCTCGACTACAACCGTAAAGACGGCGAATGGCTTGCAAATATCTACGGCGGCAGAGAAAATCTTGTTGCTGTTGATTTCTTACAGAAGCTTAACACTGTTGTGCATATGTTCCACCCGGAAGCTATGATGATTGCCGAAGAGAGCACAGCATGGCCGAATGTTACCGGTTTCCCGCCAAAGGATATGGGACTTGGATTTGACTACAAGTGGAATATGGGTTGGATGAACGATATGCTCTCATACATCAGCCTTGACCCGCTTTACAGAAATTATCACCACGAGAAAGTAGCGAAAAGGGGAAAACTCTCCAATAAATGAGGCACGCTGCCGCGTGGTGACATGAAATCACATAAAAATCGACTGGCACAGTTCCTGCTTACTGTTCTTGCAGATCATGTAACTGTTGATGACCGGTGTTTCTAAGTCCAGCAGTGGAATGACGCGGAGCTTGCCTGTCTCTAAGAATGGACGTGCCGTATCTGCGGGCAGGAACGTATAGCTTTCCGAGCCGAGCAAAAAAGGAATGATCTTGGAGCAGTCATCAATTTCCAATGAAAACTGGTGATAGCGCGGAAATAAGTTTCGGATGAACTGTCCGACATCCTGCAGGGCGAAATTGCACATCAGATAATTCTCGGCAATCAACGCCTGCTTCGTGATACCGCGCGCATACATCGTATTATAATAATCGGTCACTAAAATCATCTTATCCTGCTTGTAAACCTCGCAGTGATAGGATGATTTTTTCATAGGAAGATAGGTGAAGATCACATCGAAGATATCGTTCTGCAGTTGTTCCATCAGTAGGTTGGAAAGACCAATCGTGATCTTCAGGGCGTCGTTTGGAAACTGTCTTTGATGCTCTAAGATGATCGGCGCCAGATGTCCTTCGTAGATCGAATCAGAGCAACCGATGCGCAAGTGGTTTGCGTATTTGTGTAAGGAACTGATTTCGGAGAGTGATGCATTTGTCAGTGTGATGACTTTCTCCGCATAGTCCTTGAACTGTTCCCCTTCCGCTGTCAGCTCGACGCTGCGGTTGTTGCGCGTGAAGAGTGCGATATTCAACTCTTTTTCCAGTTCGTGAATACGGTTTGTCACGGTGGACTGGGCGACAAAAAGCTGCGCGGCGGTGCGCGTATAGTTCTTCGTATTGGCAAGTGTCAGAAATGTATTCAATGCTTCGATATCCATAAAAATCTCCTATTATTCGAAAATTCGATTATTACTATCAAAATTATCTATTTTACATATAATATAGCATGTGCTTATAATGAGTGCAACAAAATTGGATGAAACATCCGAAGGATGGAGGACGGCATATGCAGGAAATCAGACTAAGCAACAAGACAAACAAATTGGAACTGGATCCATACAGCTATCAGTTACAGGACGTGGAATCCCCGGAGCTTTTCCGAGAGATGTTCCCGTATACGGAGACACCGAAGATTGCGTTTAACTATCGCCGGGTGCCTGAGAATATGCCGGAGGATATCTTCATCACGGATACGACATTTCGTGACGGACAGCAGTCGCGCGCGCCGTACACGATGGAGCAGATGGTACACATATATAAACTCCTGCATTCGGTGCGAACACGCGGAAAAAGACTCCTCTTTTTCGGTTTTTCGTGCCCGGGTGGGCTCCGAGGAATTCATATGCTTCAAAATTCCCGCCCTCGTGGAAAAGACGGATGGCGTCGTTTCTGTTTAAACCCTTTCCCATAAAATCACCGCCAAAATATACTTTTTTGATTATAATTTTATTATACATAACTTGTCTCAATAAATCAAGCATATTTTGGTATAAAATAAATACTTCTTACATTGTTTTTAAAAGTTATTTGTGCAAACTTTATAAATCAAGGCGGGGATTTTTGACACATACGAACTGCCGCCTTATTTTTTATGCTTTCGTCGGCGTATTTATGTATTTTCTTTGCGGTTTTGCCGAAAATAAAAGGGGTGATAAAATGGACAAAATAAAAAATGTTTGGGAAAAAAGCCGCCGTTCGGCCAACACGCTCGCCGTGCTGAAATCTCTTGCCGTGACACTTGCTTGCCTTTTGCTTCTTGTGCTTGGGTTTACGGTGACCGGCTCGCTTATAGGGCTTTTCTGATGAAAAACACCCTTAAACTGATTTTCGCCCTCCTGCTTTGCGCTATACTGTGCTCCTGCTCGGCACGGCAAAAGGAGGCAAACCGCGGCGAAATGCAAAGCGGGTCGGAAAGCTCGGATATAAGCCTTGTCGAGCGCGCATACAGCTACGGCGACCTTTCCCTTCCGAACGCCTCCTCAAACCCGAACAACAATGTCAGATAAAAAAGTTCCCTGACCAAGGTCAAGGAACTTTTTATCATATTACCTTATAAACGTATTTATAAAGTGTGTTTTTTATTTTTTCGAATTTATCTTTTGAGATTTTTTTGCCCGACGTCATAATTTTAAGCGGCAGAGAATTTTGCCCCTCTGACAGCGGCGGCTGAACATATTCATAATCGTTAAAATACATTCCGTTGCGCTCGTAAAAGCGAATTCTTCGCCTTGCGATGTCGGTTGTCGGAGGCTCGACCTCAAGACAGAGCGGCTTTTCAAAAAGTTTTGCCGTCTCTTTAAGCATTTTCGAGCCAAGCCCCAGTCCTCTGCAGCTTTCGGTCAGGGCAAAATGCTCGACATAGACAAAGTCGTCGAACTCCCAAATTGCGATAAATCCGATAATTTTGCCCTTTTGTTCGCAGGCAAAGACCCGATATTCGGGCAGCGCAAAGAGCCCGCGCTGTTCCTCCTTTTTGCGGCGTTCGTCGGCGGGAAAGCTTTCGCACATTATTTCAAAAATTTCTTCAAAACGGTCGACATATATCTCTTTCATTTCGGCCCTACTTTCCGACGCAGAAATTGTGAAACACCCTGTTGCTGACCTGCTCGGTCACCCGTTCGCCGGTGAGCTCCATAAGGGCGGCAAGGCTGTCGTCGAGACAGACCGAAACGGCGTCGAGGGTTATGCCCGATTTAACGGCGCACTCGCTTTGTTCAAGGCTTTTGAGGGCGCGAAGGGCGCATTCAAGCTGACGCTCGTTGGAAATCATGGCGGCCGTCGGGTCAAAGCTTTGGAGCGAAAACAGTTTTTCAACCTCCCGAGACAGCAGCTCGAGACCCTCTCCCTCCTTTGCGGAAATACCAACCACATGGGAAAATTTTTCTCTTATAAAGCCTTCGTCAAGCCTTCCCTCAAGGTCGGTTTTGTTTATGACGGCAACGGCGGGACGGCCGACGCAAAGCTCGCAAAGCTCCCTGTCCTCGGGCGAAAGCTCCTTTGAGCGGTCAAAAACCGCCAGCACAAGCTGAGCCTGACCCGCCCTTTTGCGGGCTCTGTCGATGCCGAACTTTTCCACCGGGTCGGAGGTCTCCCTCAGCCCCGCCGTGTCGGAAATTTTGAGAATTATGTCGCCGAGCGCCACCTCTTCGGTGATGACGTCCCTTGTGGTGCCCTCGATTTCGGTGACAATCGAGCTTTCTCTGCCGCACAGAAGGTTCATCAGCGTGGATTTGCCGGCGTTTGTCCGCCCGGCAATTACCGTGTCGACGCCGCTTTTTACGATTTGGCCTCGGTCAAAGGTGTCAACAAGCTTTTGAAGCCGCCCCTTTGCAAGGGAAATTCTCGAAAGCAGGGCCTCGTTTTCCACCTCGGGGATGTCCTCCTCGGGGAAATCGGCCCAGGCCGAAAGCCACGCCGAAAGCGAAAGAATTTCTTCCTTGATTGCGGAAAGCTCCTTTGAAAGGGCTCCGTCGCGGGCAAAAAGGGCAGCCTTGGCGGCATCCTCGCTTTTTGCGCCGATAATGTCCATAACCGCCTCGGCCTCGGTCAAATCCATTTTGCCGTTTAAGAAGGCTCTTTTGGTAAACTCGCCCGGCTCTGCAAGCCGCGCGCCGTTTTCACAGCAAAGGCGAAGTATCTTTTTCAGCACCACCCGTCCGCCGTGAGCCGAAAGCTCCACAACGTCCTCCCCCGTGTAGCTTTTCGGGGCCGCAAAAACGAGAGCGATTACCTCGTCAACGGGGTCTTTGCCGTCGTATACATGACCGTAGAGGGCATGATAGCCGGGGGTGTCTGCAATTTTTTTGCCCGATTTGGATTTGAAAATCCTGTCGGCCGCGGCTCTTGCCGAAGGGCCGGATATTCTCACAATGCCGATTCCTCCCGCAGAAGCGGCGGTGGATGGCGGCGACGGTATCTCTTTCCACTTTTTTCTCCTTATTTTCAAACCGCCCGGCCGAAAAAGGACCGGGCGATGCAATTAAAATTTATGCCTTTATTCTCTTTCCCGCGCCCACGACTCTGACAATGACGGGGCAAAGCACGATGTTGACGGCAAGCTCGATAAGGAAATTTATTCCCACGAAGCCCACAAACATATATGCTCCGACGCTTTCGGCTCCCGCGGCGACGGCCCAGCCCTTGACGGTGTCGAGGAAGAACACGCTGCAGCCGAGAAGAAAGACTCCCGTGTTGACTATGGGCGCCGCAACGGCGGCAAGAGCGGTGGCAAGCACGGTGTTGGTCTTCTCAAACAGCTTATAAACCGCGCCGGCGCAAAGGCCCGCAAGAGCACCCTTGAGAAGGCAGGTCACGAGGGTTCCGAACACGTTGACGGCAAGAAAGGCCGACGCGTCTCCCGACAGAATAACCGCCGCGCCGAACACAAATCCCAGCCATGCGCCCGCTCCCCTGCCGTAGAGCGCCGCTCCGACGACAATGGGAAGAAGAACGAGTGAAATGGAAAAGGTTCCGAATCGGATTGCTCCGCCCACAAGCTGGAGCACGATTACGATGGCGGTCATGAGACCGAGACCCGCGAGGGTCCTTGTGTTTACTTTTTTCATAAAATAACCTCCTGCTGCTGTTCCCATGGGGATACAGCGCAATTATTTATTTGCAAGCGTAAACCGCTTTGCATACCGTATTAAGTTTTATTCGGCGGGCAGACTTATTTTGCCCACGGCGCACTGAAGTATCATAAGGGCGTCGGAAACGCTCACCGACAAATCGGCGTCTATATCGGAAAGCGCTCTCGACAGCACGCCGAGCTCCACCTTTCCAACCGACTGCTGAAGGGCGAGGAGGGCGTCGGCCACCGTGACCGAGCCGTCAAAATCGCCGTCTCCCGGCAAGGTCTCCGTCTCACCGGAAAGCATAATATAATTTTTAAAAGTCGTATTTCCCGCGGCGTCGGCAAGTCCGACGGATATTATATCACCCTTTTGCTTGGATGTACAGTAGAAATTTTTATCAAACCCGCTGCAGCCGGAGGAAAGCTGAACAAAGACCCCGTCAAGCCAAAGATAAACCGGGGTGAAGCTTTCGTCCTTTCCGCTGATTTTTATGTGCCCGTCAAAGCGGTCGGGACTCACAAATCCGTCAAATTCTCCGTCAAGCCGTTTTTCCAAATAATCGGGGATTTCGACCGTTTCAAGGTCGGTTTCAAGGGTCGGGGCGGTGCCGTCGAACATGACCGAAAGGGTCCTGTCGGCCGCGATTCCTCCGTTTTTCTTGGCTATGACCCTGAATGAGGTGTATTTCCCTTCACGGAGGAGGAAATCATATTCAAAGGTTCCGTCTGACGAAAGAGGGACCGAACGGCCGTTTATTTCAAGATAATCCGCCGAAACATTGACCCGCCCGCGATCGCGGTATGTCATAAAACCGGGCGTACCGTCGTCCGACCGACCGCCCACCGTCGAAAAGTTTTGGGAAAAGGAAAGAAATTCAATATCTCCGTTCCCGAATGTCTTTTCCGATTGTGAAGGCGTGTGAAGCTTTCCGTCGCTGTCGGTCACCGAAAAGGGCATAATGTGACGTTCGATTTTCGAGCCCTCGGCCAAAGCCTTAACCTCCACAACGGCATAATATTTTCCGTTTTTAAGGGTCTCATACTCACCCGTTTTCGTATTGAAATATTCGGCGGAAAAGGCAAGACCGTTCAGGTATTCCGAAGCCTTATATTCCACCGGGTCCTCGTCGTTTTCGAACATATAATAATACAAATCCGGGTGGAGATAGGAGGTATATGCCGCATTGGAAATAAACTTCATATTATTCGAATATATGTCCACCCTGACATATTCGGCGGCCGTATCGAGAAAGAAAAACGGGAAAAGAAAATCGTTCACCCCGTCGCCGTTTGCCGAAATCGTCGAGTGTTTTGTATATTTCAGCCCGTCGAAGGAATAAAGGGCAATATCGGTGAGACCGTTTCCCTCGGTTATGCAGTCCTGCCGACGTATATTTCCGCAGTATCCGAAAAAGGGCACCGACCCGCCCACGCGGTTTCTCTGCCCGCCTTGCTCAAAGACAGACAGGTTTCCGAATATAAAACAGTCGTTGCGGCGCATAAGCCTGATTTGGGCAGAGACGGTTTGGGTTTGCCCCGCGGCGACGCTGACCTTTTTATTTTGAATTTCAAGGCCGCCCTTTCCTTGGTCAAAGTTGTAAACGCTGTTAACCCGCCCGAATTTATTGTTATCAACGGCGACTGTCAGGTCGGCGGGCTCGTCGGAAATGCTGCGAATTTCGATGCTCACGGGCATATTGTCGGTTATCTTGCCAAGCTCGATAATTCCGCTGCCGTTATAGGTCACTATCACCTTGCTTTTAAGAGCGCTCCCGACATTTATAATTCCCGACATGGTGACCCGCTTGTCGGCAATCGGCCGTGAGGTGTTTTCCAGAAGTGCGATCGTATTGTCGCAAAGCTCGGCGCCGCTCATGCCGATATTTTTAAGCCGTTGCATGACAAGCGCAGCCGCCGAGGAAACCTTCGGAGCGGCAAATGAGGTTCCCGACGATCTTGAATAGCCCTCGTTGTCGGCCGAAAGCACACCCACCCCTCTTGCATAAACCTTTTCTCCGAAAGAAAGGTCGGAAAGAGGACCCACCGAGGAAAAATCGGCGACGTTTCCGTCTTTGTCGGCCGCCCCGACCGAAAGCACGTTTTTAAGATCCCCGGGAGTGGAAAGCAGACCGTAATCCGAGCCGTAGGTACTGTTGGCGTCGCCTTCGTTCCCTGCCGCGGCCACCACAAGGCAGCCCCGCTCTCTCGCATATTCCACCGCCGAGGAATAGCAGTTGTCATTGTCTCTTATCCCGCCGGGGGAACCGAGACTTAAATTTATGACGTCGGCACCGAGATCGGCGGCGTCTCTTACGGCCTTTGCCACGATAAGATCCGACGCCTCATCGCCGCCCTCGGGGAAAACCCGCATGAGCAGCAGCTGAGCATTTTTGGCATAGGAACGGACGGTGTTGCTGTTTCCGGCGGCGAGAGCGGCCGTGTGCATACCGTGGGAACGGTTGTCCGACTCTTTTATGTTATAGTTGCCCTCGGCATAGTTATAATAAAAAGGGATTTTTTTGTTGAAATAGGCTCCGTAGCCCAGATTTTTGATTTTTTCCGTCATGTCCTTTTCACTCAGAGCGACATCTACGCCGCTGTCAAGGCGCATGGTCTCGTGAATCGGATTAAATCCGCTGTCGATAACGGCGATGACCATACCCTCTCCGCTTAAAGAAAGAACCTCAGCGGGAGGATCGTCGTAATATATCACCCTCTCGGTGTCGGCGCCGGCCGAAAGAACGGGTGAACAGAACCCAAAAATCACCGCAAAGCAGAGCAGCGACGAAAAGAATTTTTTAACGCCTTTTGTCATTTAAAAATCTCCCGAAACTCTTGAATAATGATAAAGATATTGCTGGGCAATTCCCGCATAGGGGGTGAATTTTTCGGGAAATCCCTCGGGAAAAAGCTCGGCCGTGACCCGTTTTATCCAAACGTCGCTGGGAAAGGAGTCCATGCGCTCAAGAGAAAAGAGCAGCACACAGTCGGCCACCTTTTTGCCCACACCCTTGATTTTGCACAGCTCCTCCTCCGCCTCCTCAAGGGAAAGGTCGGGCCGCACGGCAAGAGAAACCTCGCCGCTTGCCACCTTTTTTGCCGCGTCCATAAGATATTTCACCCGAAATCCCGCGCGCAGAGGGGCAAAATCCTCGGCCGACATGGCCGCAACGGTCTGCACGTCAGGAAAGGTGTATTCGCCGTCCGAAAGAGGCTTTCCGTACCCTTCGCAAAAGCGCCTTATTATGCCCTTTATGCGGGGGATGTTGTTATTTTGGGAAATGATGAAGGAGCAGAGCGTCTCAAAAGGCTCCTGATTGAGAATATGTATGCCGGCGGCATATTCCGACGCCTTTTTAAGCCGCGGATCGGCGGTGAGAATTTTGTCGATTTTTTTATAGTCCCTGCCTAAATCAAAGTAATGATAAAACTTCTCGTCAAATTCCTCTTTCGAAACATTGAATTCAAGCGTGCGCTCGGTTTCCTTTATTTTGAGCAGGCGGCCGAAAGCCACCCCCTGCCAGCAGCCGTCCTTTTTTTCGAAACGAAAGCATTGGCCGCAGTCGAGAGTGCGGTCGAGGCTGAAAAATTCCGGTTTTTCGATTATGCATTTTTCGGCTTGTTTTTGCTTTTGAAGCGTTGCCATTGACCTTCCTCCAATGTTGCTCTGAAAAGTTTTTTCCCGAATTCGATTTGTTCAAAACCGCCCACCCTGTAAAGCCGCGCCGCAAGAGGGTTTTCGGTCAAAAGATAAAGGGGATTAGCATAATTTTCTTCATATTTTCTTGCGGCAAAGGCGACCGTTTTCGAGCCGAAGCCCGCGCAGCGAAAGCCCGGCCCGGTCAGCACGTTTGAAAGACGGGACAGCTTTTTTCCCCTCTCGACGGTGCAAAGGCTCACGCCGTCGCCGAAAAGGCGAGCCACATAAAGCTCGGCAAAATCCGAAAGGGCAAGCCTTGACAGCACAGCGGGAAGAAAATTTTCATATCCTCCGCACACCGCGGTTTTGCAAAGATTTTTGTCGAATTCCCGCTCCTCCGATATAACCAGCGGCGCCTCGGCAAGAGCACCTGCGGGAGAGGTTTTGACCATGCAGATAAGCTCCTTTTGCTTTTCAAAGCAAAATCCCGCTTTTTTTATGTCCTCTTTCATCACCTCGGAAATTCCGTCGCAAAGGGGAAACTCCGCCGCGGGACGAATTCCGAGAGAAAGATAAAACCCCTTTATCTCTGCCGCCGCACAAAGCGCATCGGCGTTTTCGTCGGTTATGACGGCATGGTTCGAGCCGACGCACAGGGGATTTTCTTCGTCATAATACATAACGCCCCAGCTTGTCATTTCAAATTTGCAAAAAAGTGCCGGAGCGTTAATCTCGTTATTTATGATTTTTTCGGCAATACCCTTCATTCAGTTGTTCACTCCGTGGTGCACGGCGGGAGTGTCCTTTGTGAGCCCGGCAAAGCTGTAGCCCGCGTCGCGATAGAACTGAATAATTTGAGGGAGTGCCTCGGCGGTGGTTTTTTTTGCATCGGTGTCGTGCATGAGAACCACCATTGTTGAAGCCTTTGTTCCGCCGTTTCTTATGTTTGCCATTATCTTGTCCACGGGAACATTATTGCCGGTGGCGTCTCCCGAATCGGAATTCCAGTCAACATAGGTGTAGCCCTTTTCCTCCACCTGCTTTGTAAGCTCGGTCATAAGACCCTTGCAATAATTCGCGCTTATGGTGTTGGATGAACCGCCGGGGAAACGGATGATGTCGCACTTTTCTCCGATTATGCTTTCCACCGCGTCGCTTATCTTCTGAAGATCCTCAAAATAGGCGTTGACCGAGGTGTAGACCTGCTCATATTCGTGGGTATATGAGTGAAGAGCCACCGTGTGGCCCTCCTCCTTTTCCCGCTTTACAAGGTCAAGCTTTGAACGGCCGATAACAAAAAAGGTGGCCTTCACATCGTTTTCCTTTAAAATGTCGAGTATTTTTTCGGTGTTGTTTGACGGACCGTCGTCAAAGGTGAGATAACAGGTCTTGGTCTCGTTTCCGTTCTGCAGCCCGCTCTTTTTCGCGGCAAGCTGAGCTTCAAGCTCGGAAATGCGGGACTCATATTCCCCTATTCTTTGGTCCTTTTGGGCGTTTTCCTCCTGAAGGCGGCTTATCTCGTTATCCCTCTCGTCGGGAGCCGAGGAGGCGGTCTGTTCGTCGGCGGTTTTACCCTTGCCCCCGGCCGAGCTCACCGCCGCAATTATAAGCACGGCGGCCACAAGCACGGCCACAAGACCCACCGCAATCGGACGGGCATTTTTACCCAGCTTTGCGGTCACATTCTTTTTGCCTTTTTTTCTCTTTTTGGGAGCCGAAGCCCGGGGTTCAATATAGGTTCTCGGTTCGCTGCGACGGCTTTGCTCACCGTGAGTACTTTTGCCGAAATATTCGTCCCAAGCCTCGTCCGAACGGCGGCGGCGGTCGCCTTTGTTGTCGTCATAAGACATTAAACTGTCTCCAATCATCATTTAATAAGTAAATTATAGCAAATTTAAATCGGTTTGTAAACAGGAAAAACTATCAAAAATCATTTTCCCGTCGAACCGAAGCCGCCCTCTCCCCTGACGGTGTCAGAAAGCTCATCCGCCTCGCGAAATTCCGCCGAAAGAAAGGGTGTTACGACGATTTGGGCAATGCGCTCACCCTTTTTGACGGTCTTTTCGCTGGCCGAATGGTTGTGAAGGGCGACCTTGATTTCCCCGCGGTAGTCGCTGTCCACAACGCCCACCTTGTTTGCGGGGGCAAGACCCTCCTTACAAGCAAGGCCGCTTCTGGCATAGATAAGCCCGGCATAGCCCTCGGGAATTTCCATTGCAAGCCCCGTTCCTATCATGACGGTTTCGCCCGCTCCGACCTTAACGTCGTCCTCGACCGAATAAAGGTCGCTGCCTGCGGCAAAGGGCGAACCCTTTGTTGGAATTACGGCGTCTTTTTTCAGTTTTTTTATCTTTATTTCCATTGTTTTTTCTCCGAAACGTTTTTCTTTTTATTGTATCATATTAAAGCACATTTTTCCACATAAAAAGAAAATTTTATTTTATTTAAAAAAATCGGCTTTTGGGACTGTTAAAACGGGGAATTTTGTGGTAAAATGTCAAAGAATACAGGAAGGCTTAAAAGGCTTTTCCAAACAAAATTCACATAGAAGGTTAAGGCTATGGAAAAACAATATGACGTTATAATCGCCGGCTGCGGAGTGGGAGGACTTTACTGCGCTCTCAACATCCCGTCGGATAAAAAGGTTTTGCTGCTCTGCAAGGACGAAATGATGCTTTCAAACACCGCCCTTGCCCAAGGCGGAGTCGCCGCCGTACTCGATACGACCAACGACTCCTACGACCTGCATTTTGAGGACACACTCATTGCCGGCCGCCAGGAAAACAATCACGACTCGGTCCGGGTGCTTGTCACCGAGGGACCGAAGGATGTCCGCAGAATTTACGAGGAATTCGACGTGGATTTCGACAAAACCGCCGACGGCGCGCTCAATTCCACCCTTGAGGGCGGTCACAGCCGCCGCAGAATAGTCCACCACAAGGACTCCACCGGCTATGAAATTGCCTACCGCCTTTGCGAGGCGGTCAAAAAGCGCGACAACATCGAAATTTCGGAATTTTCGGTGCTTTTCAATCTCAAGCGATTTGACGGCGGATTTTTTGCCTATATTCTCAAGGACGGAAAGGCTCAGATCGTCGCCACGCCCTATGTCGTGCTCGCCACCGGCGGAATCGGACAGGTCTACCGCTATACCACAAACTCCGCCATTGCCACCGGCGACGGAATTCGTCTTGCCTATGATCTCGGCTGCAAAATCGCCCATCTCGATTACGTTCAGTTCCACCCCACCTCCTTTGCCGCCGACAAAACCAGCCGTCAGAAGTTTCTCATAAGCGAAGCGGTCAGAGGCGAGGGCGCATATCTGCTCAACTGCCATAAGGAGCGCTTTATGCACCTTTATGACAAGCGTCTCGAGCTTGCCCCCCGCGACGTGGTGGCAAAGTCGATAATTCTTGAAAGCCGCCGTCTTGCAAGCGAGGATTTCTACCTTGACATAGCCTACAAGGGGGAGGACTTCCTTAAAAAGCGTTTCCCCATGATATATGAAAAATGCCTTGAAAAGGGCGTGGACATCACAAAGGAGCCCATTCCCATTTTCCCCTGCCAGCACTATCTCATGGGCGGAATCGACGTCAACCTCAACTCCAAAACCGACATCGACCGTCTTTATGCCGTGGGCGAATGCTCCCACACCGGCGTTCACGGCGCCAACCGCCTTGCCTCCAACTCCCTTCTCGAAGCCCTCGTTTTCGGACGCCGTTCGGCCGAGGACATAACCAAAAAGAGCGAGGGCGAGAGATTTTGTCCTCCGGAATTCCCCGAGGTTCCCGACATTTCGGGCGCGCCGGTTCCCAAGGATATTGATAAGACCATAAATGATATTATGCAGCGCTCCACCTTTGTTATTCCCGACCTTTCGGCCTGTCAAACCGGAATCAAGCAGGTTGACCGCTATCTCGAGCGGCTTCGCAGCGGCCACTTTGCCGTCACAAGGGAATATTGCGAGGCGCTTTCCCTCGCCACCGTGGCGCACATTATCTTAAAGGAGAAATTAAGCAAATGATACTGCCCAAATTCACGGTTGACGACATTATAAAAAACGCCCTTAAAGAGGACATTAACTATATCGACGTCGCCACAGATTTGACCCTCAGCGACAAAAACATTCAAAAGGGCGTTTTCCTTGCCAAGGCAAGCGGAGTGCTCTGCGGTATCGACGTTGCTCTGCGGGTTTTCGAGCTTCTTTATGACGGATTTGAATATTCGGTTTATAAAAAAGACGGAGACGCGGTGGAAAAGGGCGATATTATTGCCGAGGTAAAGGGGCCCGTCACCTTCCTGCTCAAGGGAGAGCGAACTGCCCTCAACCTCCTTCAGCATATGTCGGGCATTGCCACCGAAACGGCCAAATGCGTCGGTCTTGTTTCCGGCACAAACGCAAGCATCGCCGACACGAGAAAGACCCTTCCCGGGCTTCGCGCCCTTCAAAAATACGCCGTTGTCTGCGGCGGCGGCAAAAACCACCGTTTCAATCTTTCCGACTGCGCCATGCTTAAGGACAACCACATCGACGCCTGCGGCGGAATTACCAAGGCCGTCGGAATTCTCAGGCAAACGCTCGGCCACACGGTCAAAATCGAGGTTGAAACGAGAAATCTCGACGAGGTCAAAGAGACCGTCGAGGCAGGCGCCGACATCATTATGCTTGACAACATGGATAATGCAACCATGAAGGCCGCCGTTGAGCTCATCGGCGGAAAGGCTCTTTCGGAGGCCTCGGGCGGTATAACCCACGACACCATTGCCGACGTGGCAAAAACAGGGGTCGACATCATTTCGGTGGGCGCGCTGACCCATTCGGTAAAGGCCTTCGACATTTCCATGAAGATAAAAAAACTATGATAATTCTCTGCGTTGACTACGGCGACGCCCGAACGGGGCTTGCCGTCTGCGACAAGTCGGAAATTTTGGCAAGTCCCGTGGGCACCGTCTTTGAAAAGGACAAAACAAAGCTCATGGAAAAAATCGCCGAAACGGCAAAGCAGCGCAAGGCCGAGCTTATTGTGGTGGGCGACCCCCTCAACATGGACGGCAGCCGCGGCTTCCGCTCGCAGGAGTGCCGTGAATTTGCCGAGCAGCTATCGGCTTTCTGCGGGATTCCCTTTGAAATGTGCGACGAGCGGCTGACCACCGTTGCGGCTCACAACGCCCTGAACGTCACCGACACGAGGGGCAAAAAACGCAAAAAGGTTGTGGACACTCTTTCGGCCGTCATGATACTTGAAGGCTTTATGGCTCGGAGAAAATCTCTTTGATTTCGGGGTGATTTTGTGCGGCGCCCGCTTTTCACCGTCGGGTTTTCGCTGTTTGCCGCGTCGTTTACGGCTTTTCTTCTCCCTGAAAACCTCATTGTTTTCGCAGCCTGTATCTTTCTTGCCGTCGGCGCCTTCAGCCTGCCCTTTCTTTCAAAATACAAACACAGCGAGGTTCTGCAAAATCTTTCGGCCGTTCTGTTTTCGGCGGCTGCGGGATTTTTTGCGGTGTTCTTATCCTCGCTTATTTTTATCTCTCCCCTAAGCTCTCTTGTCGGGCAATCGGTCGAAATATCCGCCTATACCACCGACGAGGTCTCCTTTGAACACGATTATACCGAGATTCCGGCAAAAGCGGAAATAAAGCTCGGTCAAAGCAGCCGAACGGCGGATTTTATCATCTATTGCGACGAGCCGATAAATCTCGAGCCCTATGACAGCTTTGTCTGCACCGTGAATATAAGCGGTCTTTCGACGGGCAGGAGCCATTCGGCCTTCAGCCCCGTCATTCTCACCGGCGGCTGCGAAAGCCTTGACGTCACCGGAAAGGTCAAGAAAGATTTGCGGTATTATTCGGTTTTGTGCCGCGGCAAAATCGCCGAGTCGGTCTCCTCTTTGTTTTCCGATGAGATTTCCTCGCTGCTATGCGGCATTTCCATGAGCAAAACCGAAAACATTCCCACCCGCGTCACGTCGGCGCTCAAAGCCTGCTCGCTGTCACATTTGACCTCGGTGTCGGGGCTTCATGTCACTCTTATATCGGGCTTTGCGGTTTTGCTGCTGTCGAAGTTCAAATCAAAACGCCTTTCGGCAATTCTTTCCCTTGCTTTCATATGGGGCTTTGTTTTTCTCGCGGGCATGAGACTGTCGGCCATACGCGCCGCCCTTATGATAACGGTGCTGACCCTCGGAAAATTTGTCTTTCGCCCAGCCGATTCCTGTAATTCTCTCGGTCTTGCCTGCATTATAATCTGTCTTTTCATTCCCTTTTCGGCAAACGACAAGGGATTTGTGTGCTCGGTGCTGGCAACACTCGGAGTCGTAACCTGTTCGAAACCCATATTCGCCTTTCTTTCAAAGCCTTTTGAAAAGAGAGGTTTCGGCAAAAGGCTGCTGCCCATAGTAAACACCGCCTCGCTGACGATTTCGTCCATGGTCTTTTCGCTGCCCGTTCTTGTTTATTATTTCGGCGGGCTGTCGCTTGTGGGCGTTATTGCGAATATTGCGGTCACTCCCTTTGCCGCCGTCTGCGTTATAGGCTGTATACTCGGCGGCGCCCTTTACGCCGTTCCCTTTTTGGGATTTATCGGCTATCCCTTTATGCTTTGCGCCGCCTTTGTCGCCAAGTATATAATTTTCATAACAAATCTGATTTCAAAAATTCCCTATGCCTTTGTTCACGCAAATTACAGCTCGATTTATATATGGCTCGCAGTGTTTTACGGGACTCTGCTTTACGGTTTTGTCAGATTTCGCAAAAGAGGCCTTTCGGCAAAATCCAAGACCTTTATCACCATGGCCGTTTGCTCGGCTCTTGCGGTCTGCTGCGTCTGCGCCTCGGCGGTTGAAAGCGCGACCTACCGCGTCATCATAAATTCCTCCGAAAAGTTCGACACCGTCGCCGTGATTCACGCGGGTCGTGCGGCAATTATCGGCTGTGACCGCCGTCCCGACATAAATCGGGAAACGCTGTCCGACATTGGGGATCTGAACGCCGATATTATAGACTTTTTTGTGCCGCTTTCCGACAGTCCTCCTCTCGGCGCCTACTTCACGGTCAAAAACGGTCGGCCGAAAACCGTGCTTTTACCCCAAGACAGAGAGGATTTGCAAAGACTTTTGGCTCCTGCCGATGTCGAATTTTCCTTTTCAAACGGCAGCACAAAGCTTTTTGACAATACATATCTGACAATCTCGGGCGATATGTCGTCGGCGGTTCTCGACATTAACGGAAAGCGTATTTTTATAGGCAGCGGCGATTTTGCCAAGGGCAATTTTGATTTTACAATATGCGGCGGCAGCGTGACCCCAAAAAACGGCGAGCCGATAAAAAGCGGCCAGGTCGAAATAGAGTCGGTATTTAACTTCACATATGTCAGGAGCGATACAAATTGGCAAAAATAACCGAAAGCACCCTTAAGGAGCAGCTCAAAAGCGGCAAGCTTTGTCCCTTTTATTTTCTTTACGGAGACGAGGATTATCTTGCGAGCGTCTATGCCGACCGCGTAATTTCGACGGCCGACGGCCCTTTTGCCGATTTTAACATTTCAAAATTTCCCGAAACGGCAAGCCTTAACGAGCCTGTAAGCGCCCTTTGCCAGCTTCCCGTCATGGGTCAGCGGCGGGTGGTTGCCCTTTACAATCCCGACATTGCGAAGTTTTCCGAAAAAGACCTTGAGGATCTGGAAAATTACCTGAAGTCGCCCTGCGAGTCGAGCGTTCTTCTGATATATCTCATCGGTAAGGGTGTCGGCAATTCTTCGCAGTCAAAAAAGCTGACGGCTCTTGCTACAAAATACGGCGGTCTTTTGAAATTCGGCCGCATGACCCGCTCGGAGCTTATAAAAATTCTATGCACCGGTGCGGCAAAAAGAGGCTCGGATATGCCCTCGGGGGCGGCCTGCGCACTTATCGACTGCTGCGGAGACGACCTCAACACCCTTAACACCGAGCTTGAAAAGCTTTGCGCCTTTGCATCGGGGCGAAGCATAACCGAAAGAGACATCGCTCTGCTCTGCCCGAGGAGCATAAATCAGGATGCCTTTGACATGATAAGGGAAATAAATTCCGGCAACGCGGGCGGAGCGCTGACTGTGCTCGGCAGACTGTTTGCCGCAAGGCAGGAGCCCATTGTAATTTTCGGAGCGCTTGTCTATTCCTATGTGAATTTATACAGAATTGCGGCGGCGCAAAAGTGCCGCATTTCCCTTGAGCAGGCGGCAAAGGATTTCGGCATGAAAAGCGCATATCCGCTCACAAAATCGAGAAGAGACGCCGAAAAACTCGGGGAAGAAAAAATCAGAAAAAGTCTTGAGCTGCTCGACGATTGCGACAAACGGCTCAAATCCACCTCGGCCGACGGGCGGCTTGTTCTCGAGCAGGCCATTGTTAAGCTGTTTGAAATTTCGAGGGGAAAAACGGTATGATAAAGCTTAAAGAGGCCGTCATCGTGGAGGGAAAATACGACAAAATCAAGCTGTCCTCCATTGTCGACGGGCTTATAATAACCACCGACGGTTTCGGAATTTTCAAGGACAGGGAAAAGCGTGAGCTTATTAAGACTCTGGCAAAAAAGCGAGGCATAATAATTCTCACCGACAGCGACAGCGCGGGATTTCTCATACGCTCCCACATAAAAGGCTTTGTCTCTGAGGGCGAGATAAAAAACGTCTTTATTCCCGACGTTTTCGGCAAGGAAAAAAGGAAATCCGCCCCCTCAAAGGAGGGAAAGCTGGGCGTTGAGGGAATGGACCGCGAGCTTCTCGAAAACGCCCTTAAAAAGGCGGGAATTGTTGAGGAAAAGACAAATCCGAACGCCAAAAAGGTCTTAAAATCCGACCTTTTCGAGGACGGAATTTCGGGAGGAGCCGACAGCAAGGCAAAGAGGACTCGGCTTTTAAAGGAGCTCGGCCTTCCCGAGAGAATGAGCGCCAACGCCCTTCTTGAAACAGTAAACGCCCTTTACAGCTTTGAAGAATATAAGGCGGCGGTCTCCCGCATATAGCGGCCGTATGACGACAACGCAAAAATATGCCCGTCGATTATTTCGGCGGGTTTTTGTTATAAAAAACAGCGTTTCGCTTTTGACGAAACGCTGCTTTGTGTTGCGGGAAAAATTATTTGGTCTCGCTGAGTTTAACGAGATGCTCGTATTTCTCCTTGGCGGTCTCTTCCGCCTCGGCAAAGAGCTCCTTGGCGCGCTCGGGGAAGGCTCTTTCAAGGGAGGTGTAACGAACCTCGCCGTGAATAAAGTCGTCATAGGAAGCGGAGGGAGCCTTGGAATCAAGGTGGAAGGGGTTCTCTCCCTTATCGGCCTTGCGGGGGTCATAACGGAAGTTGAACCAATAACCTGCCTGAACGGCGGCCTTTTCCTCGGCCTGGCTTGCGCCCATGCCCTTGCGGATACCGTGGTTGATGCAGGGAGCGTAGGCAATGATGATGGAGGGGCCGTGATAGCTCTCGGCCTCGTGGAAGGCTTTAAGGCACTGATTGTAGTCGGCGCCCATGGCAACCTGAGCCACATAAACATAACCGTAGCTCATGGCGATTGCGGCAAGGTCCTTCTTCTTGACCTGCTTACCTGCGGCGGCAAACTGAGCAACGGCGCCGGTAGGAGTGGACTTGGAAGCCTGTCCGCCGGTGTTGGAATAAACCTCGGTATCGAACACGAGAATGTTGACATCCTCGTTCTGGGCGATAACGTGGTCGAGTCCGCCGAAGCCGATGTCATAAGCCCAGCCGTCTCCGCCGAAGATCCACATGGACTTCTTGGCGAGATAGTCGGAATTTTCTTTAAGCTCCTTGACAGCGTCGCACTTGCAGTCGCTCTTGGCAAGCTCAGCCTTGAAGGCCTCTGCGGCGGGAGCGTTCTTCACGCCGTCGTCCATGGTCTCCATCCAATCCTTTGCGGCGGCCTTTAAGGCGTCGTTGTCGGAATTGTCGAGAATATACTGTGCATGATGTGCAAGACGCTCGCGGAGGGTCTTGTTGGCAAGCATCATGCCGAAACCGTACTCCGCATTGTCCTCAAAGAGGGAGTTTGCCCATGCGGGGCCGTGACCCTTTTCGTTGACGGTGTAGGGAGTTGAGGGAGCCGAACCGCCCCAAATTGAGGAGCAGCCGGTGGCATTGGCGATATACATTCTGTCGCCGAAGAGCTGGGTTGCAAGCTTGGCATAGGGAGTCTCTCCGCAGCCCGCGCAAGCGCCCGAGAACTCGAGCAGCGGCTGTCTGAACTGACTGCCCTTAACGGTGGTGTCGTCAAATTTGGCGGCAACCTCTGCCTTCTTGGGCAGCTTCTGACCGTAGTAGTAACCCTCCTGCTCACTAAGCTGAGTGTCGAGGGGCTGCATCTCGAGAGCCTTGTTGCCCTTCATTCCGGGGCAGACCTGCGAGCAAACGCCGCAGCCGGTGCAGTCGAGAGCCGAAACGGTCATGGCAAATTTCATGCCGGGAAGACCGGTCATATCCTTCATCTTCATGCTCTCGGGAGCCTTCTCGGCCTCCTCCTCGGTCATGGCAACCGGACGGATTACGGCGTGGGGACAGACATAGGAGCAGAAGTTACACTGAATACAATTTTCGGGAACCCACTTAGGAACATTGACGGCGATACCACGTTTTTCGAGAGCGGCGCTGCCGAGAGGAACGGTTCCGTCGGCCGAGTCGACAAAGGTGGAAACGGGAAGCTTGTCTCCGCGCTGTGCATTGACGGGAGCAAGAATTTTTTCCTCATATTCCTTAAGCACGGGAGTCTCGGCAACAGCCTCTTTAACAACGGCCTCGTCGGTTGCGGTCTTCCATGCGGCGGGAACGGTCACCTTGGAGAAACCGTTGATTCCGCGGTCGATGGCAGCATGGTTCATGGCAACGATCTTTTCGCCCTTCTTGCCGTAGGACTTGGTGGCGGCTTCCTTCATGAGGGTAACGGCCTTGTCGGCGGGAATGATCTTGGAAAGAGCGAAGAACGCGGCCTGAAGAATGGTGTTGGTGCGGTTTCCGAGGCCGAGCTCCATGGCGATGTGGGTAGCGTCGATGGTGTAGAACTTGATGTCGTTCTTGGCGATATACTGCTTCATCTTGGCGGGAAGATGCTTGTCAAGCTCTTCGCCGGTCCAGGAGCAGTTAAGCAGGAATGTACCGCCCTTTTTGATGTCCTCGACAATGTCGTATTTGTCGACATAGGAGGGGTTGTGGCAGGCGACAAAGTCGGCCTGGTTGATGTAATAGGTGGAGGTTATGGGCTTTTTACCGAACCTCAGGTGGGAAATGGTAACGCCGCCCGACTTTTTGGAGTCATAGGCAAAATATCCCTGAGCGTAAAGGTCGGTGTTGTCGCCGATGATTTTAATGGAGTTTTTGTTGGCACCGACGGTACCGTCCGAGCCGAGACCCCAGAATTTGCAGGAAGTGGTTCCCTTGGGGGTGGTGTCGGGATGCTCCTTCTCCTTAAGAGAAAGCTTGGTAACGTCGTCCTCGATGCCGATGGTGAAGCGCTTTTTGGGGGACTTTGCGTCCATGTTGCGGTAAACGGCGATGATCTGAGAAGGAGTGGTGTCCTTGGAGCCGAGGCCGTAACGACCGGTGTAAACGGGAACATCGGAGAACTTGGTATCCTTAAGAGCGGCAACAATGTCGAGATAAAGGGGCTCGCCGATGGAGCCGGGCTCCTTGGTACGGTCGAGAACGCTTATCTTCTTAACGGTTTTGGGCATGGCGGCAAGCAGATGCTTAACCGAGAAGGGACGATAGAGGTGAACCTTGATAAGGCCGACCTTTTCGCCGTTTTTGTTGAGATAATCAATGGTCTCTTCGATGGTGTTACATACCGAACCCATAGCGATGATGACCTTTTCGGCGTCTCTTGCGCCGTAGTAGTTAAAGAGCTTATATTTGGTGCCGAGCTTTGCGTTGACAGCCTTCATATAATCCTCAACAACACCGACAGCCTTGTCATAATAAACGTTGGAGGCCTCTCTTGCCTGGAAGAAAATATCGGGGTTCTGTGCGGTTCCGCGCTGAACGGGATGCTCGGGGTTGAGGGAGCGGCGACGGAATGCGTTCACGGCGTCATGGTCGAGAAGCTCGTCGAGGTCCTTATAATCCCAAACCGCAACCTTCTGAATTTCGTGAGAGGTGCGGAAACCGTCGAAGAAATGGAGGAAGGGCACTCTGCCCTTAATGGCAGAAAGGTGAGCCACGGCGCCGAGATCCATAACCTCCTGGGGGTTGTTGGAACATAGCATGGCATAACCGGTCTGACGGCAGGCATAAATATCCGAATGATCGCCGAAAATGGAAAGTGCATGGCTTGCAAGAGCACGGGCCGAAACGTGAATTACGCCGGGGAGCAGCTCGCCCGCCATTTTATACATATTGGGGATCATCAGAAGAAGTCCCTGAGACGCGGTGTAGGTGGTGGTGAGGGCACCGGCGGCAAGAGAACCGTGCACGGCACCGGAAGCGCCCGCCTCCGACTGCATTTCGGCAACCTTAACTTCCTGGCCGAACAGGTTTTTCTGACCGGCAGCCGACATTTTGTCGGTCTCTTCGGCCATGTTGGACGAAGGAGTTATGGGGTAGATAGCCGCAACGTCTGTAAAGGCGTATGATACATACGCGGCAGCGCTGTTACCGTCCATGGTTTTTGTTTTTCTGGACATATTTTATCTTCCTCTCTATAAGAATTCAAATTATAGTAGTATAAAACCAATGTATATAATATCATTTTTTTTTTCGAATGTAAATAGTTTGCCGCGGATTTTTTAAAAGAAAAAGCCGAAAAACAACGCATTTCCGCGCAAAGGAGTGATTTTAAAAAAGACGGGAAAGGGCGCAAAGGCCGCCTCCCCCGTCTTTTTCTGTTTTTTTCTTTTTCGATCAGAGCGCAAAGCCCGAAAAAATTCCGTCGGCGGCGCCTTGTTTCCTGCCGTCCGCACAGCCTTTGCTCAGCGTGCATTTCACAAGGCTTATGCGTATTTTATACGACGAAATCATTCGAGAAACCGCTGCAAAATCCGCAAACGAAGCCTGCTTTTATTAAACCGCCTGCGGCTCAACCGCAACATGAGGCTCATCAACTACAACGTAAAGCATTATCTGAGGATTCTCAACAGG
>OGYE01000324.1_pt1 | contig 29325 bp, 39 predicted proteins | sample 1576471 | NCBI WGS metagenome assembly OGYE01 (sample SAMEA3541532, study PRJEB24748) | human gut metagenome | biome: human gut; feature: human-associated habitat; material: faeces | place: China | collected 2012
TAAACCTACTGGAACTCTTCCTTTACCTACTTGTTGCCATTTAAATCCTAAAAAATTAGAATGATCTAAAGCATCAAAAAAGACTTCTACCTTATTAATAGGAAAAGCCTCTTCATATAATTTTGGATTAAGCATAAACATCACCGAAGTGACCAGATATTAAATATCTGTCACCTCTTTTCTTGTAAAAGGAAGTTCTAGATTGAACCTCCTTTCTGGCGTAAGCCTTGTATGTATGTATGTATGTATGTATGTATGTATGTATGTATGTATGTATGTATGTATAAGCATAGCATACTCACGTATGCTGTCAATAGTTTTTTTCATTTTTTCCTCCTATTTTATCAATGGAATTAAAGTCCATTTATTTGCATTAAAATTTTCTGCTCTTGTTATTGCAGTTTTGCATTCGTATATAGTGTGATTATATATAACCCTATCTCCAACTGCATATGTTTTTGTATTGCTATAAGTATTAGTATATAAACCTAATGCTTTTAATAAATTTGTTATGTTATTTTGTATTGTTGTTATTACATCTCCTGAATCAGTAATAAAACCTGAATCATTTGACAATTGACTCGTTTTTGTCGGTATAGATGTTTTTTTTGCATAAGTTGTTGATATTTTATTACCATCCGAATCGTTTGTTGCTTTCGTTGAAGTAGAAGCATTACCTGTTAAATTACCTTTGAATCCTTTTGCAGTAATTACGCCTGTATTTGGATTCAATGTAACATCACTATCTTTACTTGCATTTGTTGTTTGTGTTCCTGTTGTTGTTGAACTTTGTGACAATATAGGATATTCAGCACTTGTTGTTGCTAATTCTGTTATTTTTACTTTTTCATCAGTGTTAGATGATTTTACAATAATATTTCCTGATGCATCAGTTGTTACTGTTGTTGCACCACTACCACTTATTTTATTTGATGATGTAACCTTTGAATTTTCAACGCTATTTATATATACATTTCCGTTTGTTAATGCTGTTGTTGTATTTGTTGTTGAAGTTGCTGAACCAACAACATTTTTTGAAGAATAATGTGTATCCGTATTCGTTGGAGCATACAAATCAGTATTTGTACCATTTATATTTATTGTTCCAACTTTTGTTCCTGATGTAAGACTTCTTGTAAAAGAAACAGAATCAGCACTATCACTTATTCCATCAAGTTTAGTTTTATCTGTTGACGACATCAATCCATCCTTTTCAATTGTTGCTTTTGAATAAGTAGTATTATTATCTTCACTCCAAACAGCAGTTCCATCAGCAGACCATTTTAAAAATTGACCTAACTTTCCACCACTTGGAATATGCTTATTTCCAGAAGTTGTTGGATGTGTATAAATTGTATCTGTAAATTTTGCATTAGAAGGTACATCAGAATTAACTGTGTGACCATTTACTTTTTCGGAATTATCAACTATACCATCATTATTTGTGTCATATACACTTGCAAGCATATCACCAGCACCAATACCATCAGCGCCGTCATTTATTGTTGCTATTTTAGTACCTGTTGAATCAGTGATTTTTATTGTTGTAACTTTTCCTTTTTTAGAAGTAGATATTGTTGGGCTTATTCCATTATCGCCCTTTTCTCCTTTTTCTCCTTTTGGTCCTGTTGGACCTTGTTCTCCTTGAAGTCCTTGTGGACCTTGGTCTCCAGTATCACCTTTAGGTCCTTGAAGCCCTTGTTCGCCTTGGATTCCCTGTATACCTTGGTCTCCCTTTTCTCCTTGCAAACCTTGGGGACCTTGTGGACCTATTTCTCCTTGCTCTCCCTTCGGTCCTTGTTCTCCAATATCACCTTTTAATCCCTGAATTCCTTGAGGTCCTCGTTCTCCTTTTATTCCTTGAATACCCTGAATTCCTTGTTCTCCTTGTGGACCAGTATCGCCTTTATCACCTTTATCGCCTTTTTCTCCTTTTGCACCACGAATTGATGAGGTTGTTTCAGAAGTACCATTTGTATAATTTAAAGTTAATGTATAATCATCGTTTAATACAGTTGATTTAATTCCATTCCCTCTTTCTCCTTTTAATCCAGGCGCATTTCCACTGATATTTGTTTTTATACTTACTTTTCCTGTTAAACTATCAGTATTCATCATTTTTCACCATTCTTTCCTTCAGGATATAATTTGAATTGTTTTGGTCCATCATCATCGTAGCCGATAATTGTTGTTGAATTATTATCTGGATTTAATTCAATTTCATACCAATACGTTACAGGTTTATTAATATAATCTCCAATTCTTGTTTCATCTGATGACAATTCAACATCAATTGTTTTCTTATTCAAATCGATTAGAACATCCTTTGTAAGAACAATATCTTCAACATTTTTCTTTGACATAACTTTTAATCTTAAGATATCGCCTTTTTGAAATTCATAATCACTTCCATCATCATTTTGAGCAGTAATCACAATTGTTGCAGTATCACCTCTTGTTAAATGAATTGTTTTTTCTTCATCAATTTTTATCATATTTTGCCTCCATTTTTTCCAATTTATTCTTTAAAACTTCTATTTCTTCTTGTTGTTCTTTTATTGCTTGTAAGCAAATTGAAACCATAGCATATGTATCTATTCCATCACCTGTTGACGATATAAATTCTTCTGGAGTATTATAATTATCACCTATTATCATTCCAAAATGCTTTTTTGAATTATCTAATTCATTTTTCCAATTATAAGAGTATATATCAGTATTTTTAATTATGTTAAGTGCTCCAACAAATTTATTTATATTTTTCTTTAAAGATTTTAAAGAATTATTATTAAAAGAAGGTGCTGATATACCATTTGGGGTTATATCTACTCGCTTATCATATCTTTCATTTATAATCAAAAGACCTACATAATTTCCTATATCAGAAGCATTAGAATAATATCCATATAATAGATTTTTATTATTTAATCCTAATTGTAATCCTCCTCCTGTTGTTAATTGTGCTTTTCTATTTGATGAATCACTTAAAATCTCTATTCCTGTGTCATATATATTTAATTTTTTATTATCATCTTCATCTGTTATAACAAATTTAGGACTACCTATTGTTGATTTCATTTTTATTGATCCACCATTTATATTTGCATTGCTTGTTTCAATATCACCAGAAAATTTACCATTTGTTGCAGTAATAGTACCTTGTGAATCAACTTTAAAATTTTTTGAATCAATTGAACCATCAAGTAATGATATTTTTGTTCCTTGTTGATTCTCAACATAATTATTTGATTTAATAGAACCAGTTTTGATATTGTCACCTATAATTGTTGTACTTCCACCTGTTGCTAAATCTGTATACTTAACATAGTTTTGTGTTATTTCTGTTACTGTCCCACTTAATACAGTTAATTTACCATCAACTGCTTCTGCAACTGTATCATCGGTATATTTAAGATTATTAATCCAATCTTTTGAATTAAAATCCCCAGTTTTTCGTGTAACTTGACAAATAAAGATTTCATTATTATTAATCCAAAAATCCCCTGTATCATAGGGGGTTTTTGGTTCTTTAATAAATATTTGCCTTTTGTTGTCAGCAGTATCCTTTGCGCTATTTGCAATTGCTAATGATTCTATAACATCTTTATCTTCAATTTTTTTCCAAGAAAAATCAGTTTCTTTTTGAAATATATAACAATAACCTGTTTCTTTATCATAATATAAATCGCCTATATGATTTTCTTTTTCATCTTCCCACGTGTTAACTGGATAATTTTCTAAAGTAGGTTGTCCATTGTAATACCAAGTTGTCATTTTGCCATCAATTTGAGATTGTAAATCTTTTATATTACCAACTGTTGAATTCATAAAATTTAATAATTCATTTTCTACTTTAGTTAAACCTTTTTCGGATGTTTCAACATTTTTCTTTAAACCTAAAATACTTGCAAAATCGTATTTTCTTTCCAAATCTTGTGCTGTTCTTACACCATTTGAATCTTGTTTCATTTTATCACCTCTTTACATAAGTTTTTCCATTGAATTCATAAACTTTAAATCCTAAATCTTTTAATACATCAATTTGCATAGTTGCTTTTGGATAATGTTTTTTTACATATGCTATTATTTGCTTATCAAATTGTGTAAATCCTAGACTTTTCATAGTTCTTGCTTTTTCAATAAATGTTAAATCTTGACCATTTACATAATTAAAAATTTGTTTATCATATTTTGTAAAACTTGGATATTCTTGTTTAATTAACATTGCTTTTTGTGCAATCGATAAATTCAAAGAATTAATGTATGAAATAACTTTCTTTTTTCTAGAACCTGATATTGCATTTCCATTTTTATCAATATCACTCTTGATTTTGCTTAATTCTTTTTGAATTTTTTGATAATTAGAATAATCTGTAATCATATTAATTTGTTTATATTCAACTGGATTTTTCATTGCATAATTAAATTCTTCATATGAACCATAATTATCATAATTTGACATATCAACATTTTTCTTAAGTATATTGCTTGCCATTATGCTTTTTTTCTTATTGCTTACATCTAAATTATTTATATATTCTATTTTATCTTTAGTTTTTGTTCCAACCTTTGACAATCCATTTCTATAGTTTCTATATTCTGTACTATTCATACCTAAATCAATCATTTCATCTATTTTAGAACTATTTATTGACTTATAACCACTATCTATATAATCTTGTGCTTCCTTACTTGAATATCTACCAAATAATGCTGATTTTATTTTACCTGTAGTGCTATCATCTGCCGTAAATCTTAAATTGCCACTATCTGTATAACTACCTGCTATAGGTAAATCATCATCATACATTTTTAGCCCTTGTACAGTCTTTCGCAATTGACCATATCCAGTTGGAAGAACATAATATGCCATTGATTCTAAAAAGTCCTGTCCGACATCTTCCCAAGTAATTTCATTACCAAAGGAATCTGTTTGACCTGTAAGTTTTTTTATTAGTGATGTTGCGCCTGTCATTGCTTCTTGTATTGGAATTCTTCCTCCTGAAAAAACACTCCACATTGGAACATTATCCATAAAATCCCCAATAGCACTTTCAAATTTTTCTTCTAATGACTTATCATCATCGTCATCAAATATTTTCATCAACATATCTATTGGATCAAACATAACAGATGAACCAGTTAAAGATTTCATAAGACTATTAAATAAATAAGATGCACCAAATAATTGACCTAATTGAAAAACAACACTAGCACCTGATTTATTACCACTTTCAATATCCATTTTATTGTCATGTATCATTGATGACCATTGATTGTTAACTTCTAATTGAAATTGAGTTAAAAATCCAAGAGTTTTAGAATTAAATAATTCTGCAGTAGACCCTTGACTTCTATCTCCCATTATTCTTGCCGAAAAATCATCAGCATTTGATATTGCTTCTTGCTCTTTCATTCCTTTACTCAAGTTTTCAAAATATTTACTTCTCCAAATTTGATTAGAAGTAAAATAATCAGAACCACTCATAAAAATTTGACCTGCATTGCTGATTTTTTGCCATGCCTTTTGTGATAATGTATCACTACCAAATCTAGCAGTTAAAAAGTCAGATTTATTTATTAATCCATCGTTATGAAATATATTATTAATGGTTGATACTGTACCTTTAACAAATGATAATTTACTTGTTTTTGAAGCACCTTGTACTGCAGAAGCAAAGTTTGTTAATGCACTTCTTACATTAAATCCTGTCATATTAGAACCAACTTGAGATTTTAATGTATTTAACGCAGTATATACTCTTCTTCCTAAAAATCTTTCTGCTGCTCTATCAATAGCACCTTTTTTACCAGCAAGTGCATTTGCCTGTTCATCTAACCAAGCAACATATTTACTCAATTTGTTATCTTGTATATCTGCAACTCTTTGCTCAAATTCCGCATCAGTTAAAGAATCAACATTATCAAGACCATGTGTTTGGCCATATGTTTCTCTTATAAATTTACTTAATGTCCTATATCTTTGAATATCTGCTGTATGAAATATTAAATTCCCTGCACCCTCTAGATATCCATCAATACCTGTTATTGCATCATAAGTTGTTTTCATTCCTTTTCTTTCTAGAGAACTAGCAAACCAATTTTTACCAGGTCTATTAAATTCTGTTAAACCATTTATGTCTGTTGGAAGATTTTCAGAATCCATATCATTTCTATTAAAAGGAACACCCCATTGACTTAATTTGTCACTTATTTCAGTAAAGTGTCTCATATAATCTTTTCTTTTAGGAATAGGATTATATCCTAAATCTGTAAGAACATTGTTTATTTGATCTATATATGTATCATATTTATTTCTAAATACTTCTGATGCATATTTTATTTTTTCTTGTGTTTTAACATCTGGGAATTCTTTTGCTAATTCTTTATCACCATATTTTACTTCTTCTCCATATTCATTTATATAAGATTTTTCAACATATTTTTGAACTGCTGCTGATTCTTTACTTCTTGCTTTTATTCCAAGTTTCTTTATATCTTCTCTTTCTTGATTTAACCATCTTGTTTTTTCTGCGGTGTTATGTTTAGTTTGATTAATTGTTGCATCATTTATTTTTTTACCTATTTCATAACCAAATACCTTTTCATTTAATCTTATTGGGTCAGTACGTTGATAAGCAATAGCATTTATATCATTTCCTGTTTGTATATCATTGAGAGTTATTCCCATTTCGTTTAATAATTCTTGTTGTATAACTGCTCTTGTTCTTCTTTCTACTTTGCTTTCAATCTGCTTTTGAATTTCGTTTAAATCTGCTTTTGTTATAGAATTAGACAATAAACTATTGAATACTTTATCTGTAATTTTTTTCAAATCATTATCTGTTACTCTATACTTTTCTGTTATCGTTGTATCTTGATTCATAAAGTTAGATATTTCTGTTAACATATCCGCTTCTCCAGTTATTTCACTACTAAAATAATAAGGATATGTATTACTTAATTCTTGATAAACACTATCTATTGATTGACCTTCATTACCAAGCCTTAATTTACCAAAATTTGATTTTCTGAAATCTCCATAATCTGTTATTTGATTCTTAAGTTCATCAGTTACTTTTATTTTTGAATTTCTTATTTGTTTTTTTACTGCTTCTACTTCTTTATCTACATATGTACATTCTCTATTTGCATATTCATTTATTATATCTTTTATGCTATTATAAGTATTAGCATTTACTAAATCATCTTTTGTCATATTATAAAAAGATTCCATTTTATTTCTGAAATCTTTTTTTTCTTGATAATCAAAATCTAAATAATTCTGTGCCGTTTTAGTAGCAAATTGAATTGCTTTATAACTTCCTTTTCGTAATGCTCTTTCTACTTTTTCATCAATTGTTTTATTTTTTTTACTTTCTAAAGGAGAATATTCATTTTTATAATTTGAATTTTCATCACTTTTATATTTATCTGTAATAGGTATATTTTCTTTTAAATCTGAAATATCTATTTCTTTCCCATTTGAATTTACAAGTATATCATCATTATTGCTTAAAGAATATCTAGTATCATTTTTGTTATTATTGGATATACTATTATTAGATATATCTGATTTGACATTTTTGTTAGATTGTGGTATATTTGATTTATCAAGAGATGTTTTGCGGGAATTAGACCCGTTGAATATCTCTTTTATTTTTCCTTGATTTAATAAATTTTGTATATAATCAGTATTATTTTTTGAATATGCTGTTTTTATTTTATTATAATCTATCTCAACTTGATTATATTGTCCTTTTTGATTTATTTCTACTGGTACAATATAATTTGTTTTATTTATTTCTACTGGTGTAACAACTATAAAATTATTATTATCATAATTTCCATTATTAGTATATTGATAAACTCCTATAGGATTATCCATAGAATTTATTATTTCTAAATATGTTTTTACACCCAAGCCATGAAAATGTTTATTTTTCGTACTAAATCCTAATTTTTTTGCTTGTTCTTCTGTAAGAATATTTTCTCTTATATGACCGCTTCTTTCGAGCATTGGTAAATCTTTTACACCATAATCTACCAAACTTTTTATTGTATTATCTTTTAATTTTACAAATTGTGTTAAACTTTTCTCTGAATCTTCTCTAGTTTGATTAACGACATCTGATACTTCTTGTAAAGCATTTTCACTCAGAGAAAAATTAGTATCTAATTTTATATCTTTTACATTTTCTTTATATGCTTGTTCAAATCTATATTTAACTTTTTCTAAATCTCTTGCTTCTTGACTACCAGCAGTTACTGTCTTATATAAATGTTTAACATAATCATATATTTTAGTAAAAACGTTAGGTTGTGATGTAGAAAGTTTTTTTATAAATTCTTCATCATTAAATATATATTCTCCAACTAAGTCAGAAGTAACCTCATTTTCTATATTTGCATCTAACCCTGAATACAATTTTTCAGTAGATTTAATTCTATGATCATAATCTCCTTTTGATTTTGCATATTCTTTAACTGCATTTTGTAATAAAGTATATTCTTCTGTACCTTCTAATAAGTGTGTTGTTTCGTGCCCTACAATTTTATTTAATGCTTGTTTTGAATCTATATTTATTAATATTTTTTCATTACCTTGTAAATCTTTACCAACTAAACCATTAATATCTTTTCCTTTTACTTCATATCCCATTTTTTCTAATTGTTCATTATTAACAAATTCATATCTTGTGCCTCTTTCCTGAGCAATTTTATTTACATTTTCTACAAAGTTTCTTGATTTTGTTGTATTATTCATAACTTTACTAGCACTTTCTTTTAGTGCTTTAGTAATATCACTATCTGTTTTATTTTCTTCATATTGATAATTTACACTTTTTTGTGATTTTTCGTAAAAACTTCTATGTAATAAATCATCATTACTTATATCTGTGTCATTACCTAAAATATTGGATATTTCATCAGCATCAATTGTACCTTCCTGTAAACTTTTTTCAACTGACTTTCTAATTGATTTTATTTCTTTATCTGATAATTTTGTATTAGATAAGTCAATATCTTTATTTTCATATTCTTTTTTTATTCTTTCTGCTATTTTATTTTTATTTTCTTCTGAAATAGAAAAATTTTGTTCTTGTTCTTTTATAGCATTCTCTATTTCAGTATTTATTGCCTGTTCTCTTGATTTTTTAGTTGTTTCCTTATTAACTATCTCATCAATTACTTTTTGTTCATTTTGAGTATATCCAGTATCAAAATCTCGACCTGTTTGTTTAGCCCATTGATTTCTTGCAATATTTTGTGACCCTTCCATAACACCTGATGTTACTGCTCCTAAAGTACCAGCATAAAGATTTTGAGTACTAAAGAAATTTTTAGCAGTGTACGATGCTATATTACTAGCAAGTTCTTTTGCATTTTTAGAATTTTTTATTCCTACGCCATTATCTTTATCTAATAATGCTTCTTCAACTATTGGTCCTAAAAATTCTTGTAAATATTCTTCAGTAAACTCACCTTTCATACTTGTTAGTGTTTTTCTTAATGCTTTATTTTTAACAAATTTATCTAATACTTTTGAAGTTAATTTATTTGTTGATTTTCCTAATGCACTTTTACCATATACACTTTCAAAACCACCAAGTGCTTTTTCCATTGCCATTTCAAGTGTTCCAGAAACAATACCATATTTTGTTGCTTGTTCTTCTGTAGCACCATCTTTTTTTGCTTCATTATATGCACTACCACCGTAGTTAGCAAATCCAGTAGCAAGTGCTCCTGCGGAGTTTCCAGTCATCATCTGTGGTAACATTTGTCCAATAGAATATGTCATTTCCAATCCTGCTCTTCCAACAGGATTTTTTGTTGTGTTAATATTGTTTTGTGCAACATCGCTAAACATATTATATTTTATTTCTTGATCATCTAAAGATGGTGTTTGTCCTAATATTTTTTTCGTAGTACTTTCTATTCCTCCGATTCCTGTTTCAAACCCACCTGCTAATGTTGTACTTGTTTTTATTATTCCACCTGACAAAGTACCTGATTTTTCTTTTACTGCATCTTTTATAATTTCTGAATTTCTATTTGTTCTTTCTTTTTCTAAAGTTGTTGTTTTTTCTTGTGCTTCTTTTAAAAGTCCTTGATATTTTTCATCATTTTGTACTCTTTTACTATTTTCATTAAAAAGATTAATATTATTCTCCTTTTTATAATCTTTTAACTTATTATATGCAGTATCAGAATCTTTTTTTATAGTGTCAACAGTTTGTTCTACTTTTTTGTTTTTAGATTCATTTATTCCTGCTTCAACAGTATTATAAATTACTTCACCAATTCCGTTTGTTGCTAAACCTAAAATTTTACTTTGAATAGAACTTTTGCCACTTATTGTTTTTTTAACACCAGTTACTAAAATCCCTTCTCTTTCTTTTTTAGGACTATTATTTATTGTTACATTACCATTTTCATCTGTAGTAACTTTAGATGTTGTTTTCTTTTCTTCTTTATTGCCGAATTTTTCTTCTAAATAACTTCCTAATGCTCCAGTTAAGGTTGCATTCTTTTTCTTTTTTTTAGCCATTATATCGCCTCACTATACAACTTTAGATTTGCCATTATATTTTTTATAAGTTCTAGAACCACCTTCCCAATACCATTGTGTACCATCTGGTGTTTTCCATACATTTTGCGTATTAACATTACCTGTTTTTGTATTTGTTACCATTATTGTTTTACCTGTTTTAGATACTGCTCCATAACCATCTATTCCTTTTGGTTGATATCCATTACTAAAATATCCATATGAACTACCACTTGAACCATTACCATCTGTTAATTCATAATTACTAGAACCATATTGTGCATTCCATCTTGCTTGTGAATTTGCTTCTTGTTGTTTTTGAAATGCTAAACTTTCATTATATTGTCTTACTGATTCTTGGAATTCTCTATCTTTATTCATTTGGTCTAATACTGCTTGCCATTTATTTTGATAAGTATTTTCTATTGTTTGTTGTGTATTTAATTGGCTTTCTAATAAAGAATTTTTGTATTGAAAACCTTGAAGTCCTAATTCTAATTGTTTTTGTAAAGCATTAAATGCTATTTCTGCTAAAGCACTATTATTTTGAAGTTGTGCATCTTTTATCCCATTATTATAGTTTAATATAGATCTATCAAAACTATCTCTTGCAGTTGCTACTCTATTTTGATATGTATTATACATACTTACTTTTGAACTTTCACTATATCCACTATTTGATAGTCCTGAACTTGCCATTTGCTCTGCATTTACACCATAATCATTTGTTTGTTTTTGATAATCCGCATATGCACCTTTTTGTTCTTTTGTATAGTCTTTTTCTGCTTGCTCTTTTTGTTGTTCTATTTTTTCAATTGCAAAATCAGTATTAGCCTGCTGTATTTCTTGTTGTTTAGTTGCATAATCTTTTGAAGCCTGAATCTGATCTTGATAATACTTATCTGAATTATTTATCATAGTATTATAAGTATTATTTGCATTATTTAATGCTGATTGCTTTTCTGATTCTACTTGTTTAAACCTTTGGTCATTATAATCAATATTCATTTGTTATCACCTCTTTACATAACTTCCTATGTAGGATTCTAAAGTTCCTGAATAAAGAAAAAATCTAGTTTTTGAACTAAATTTTAATTGTATGCTTTTCCATTTTTTCTTTTTTATTCTTGCTACTATAAATCCTTTGGTATTTTTATAATCGTTTATTTTTTCAAATACTCCGTTGTTTATTTTTGTTGATATAGTTATATCTCCTTCAATGTCAATTACACAACCTTTTTTATTTGTTGTTTTTTGATACTGAGGATAATTAAATTCATCCTCTAAAGTTGTCCAATATGAAATTAAATTATCTGTTTTAGTCAATGAATATATTTTATTATTTAAGCATAAATAAAGTATGCCGTTTTTTACTTGAGCATATGTAATATTACCTTCCATTTCCCAATAAAACCATTCATATTCGATATGGTCATTAATCTGACATTTTTCTCTACTATCTGCTAAATAGATTTTATTATTTACAATAACAAGTAAGTATCCTTGCCATTCAATTAATTGTAAATCTTTATAATTTTTTTCTCTTAATAATCTAGAATCTATTAAACTACTTCTATGCCTTACTACTTGTTCAGACGTTACATCTGAACTTATTCCTTCCATTCCTCTATCACTGAAGAATACAATATCATCATTAAAGTTTATTCCTGTTGAAACACAACCTATACTTATTGATGAATGCGATGAAGGATATGTTTTTCCATATTCACTATCTATTGTAGGATTATGATAATATATTGTGGTATTTGCTTGCGATGGTTCTTTTAAAACCCATAATGCATTGTTACCACTTATCATTGCTTTTACTGATGCTATATCTAATCCTTCATTATAATAATCTAAATCGCTTATATATCTTGGATTATTTAAACTACTATGAAAAATAGTACTTGGATAATCTTGATTACCACTAAAAAATATTCTGTTATCAAATACTTCTAATAAAGTACATTTATTTATTCTATTAACATAACCACTTACGTGTTTTTTAAATTGAATTATTACATTATCTTTTCCATCTGTTAAAGGTTTCTCCGGTGCAGTTGTAAATTCTATATAACCTTCTGCTGGATAACTTTTAAATGCTGTTGTATTTTTTCCATTTATTGTTACAACTGGTGCATAATCTCCATCAAAAGTTTCAACATCTAAATAATATTTTGTTTCTTTACCATCAGCACAAAAACTATTTTTTCTATAATCACTTAATAAATTTATGTCTTCGTATGTTGTACCTCCACCTAATGGATTTCTACTTATTGTTGTTGTAGGTATATAACCCATTACCTTTTTACAAGTTTCTCCATTATATTCTAAATAATTTATTCCATCTTTTAAAAAGAATATATTACTATATACAAAAGATTGTGATTTTATTGGATTCATTCCTTCAAAAATAACTTTCTTTTCTTCTTTATAAACATCATACAATTTAGTTCCGCAATGGACAATCATATGACTTTCTTGATTTATTTCATAAAAAAAGATGCCAAATATAGTATTATCAAATTCACTCAATAATTCTAATGTTGGTCTTGTTTCTATACATCTTCCATTTGAACCACTATAATTTTTCCATACATTTAAAGCATCTGGACTTCTATATAAAGATACTTCATCTTTTCTATTACTAAAATCTACACCTTTAAATTTTTTATAATTTCTTGTTATTAAACTTCCACTTATTTGAGTACTAGACATTTATACCACCATCAATAAAAAAACTACTCATTGTATTTCTTGGGTCTAGACCTTGTAGCATTGACTCATATCTTTTTGAATAAATTTGCCCATAATTGCTTGAAACATCACTTTTAAGCAAATCACCTGCTACACCATACGGCATTATTTCAAGTGCATCATTTGTAAGTTCAAATTTATAATTATCAGGTGTATCATTATTTATTTGCGTTGGATATTTATAATAAAGTATTTTTGCCGTTCCATCTTCATTAAAAATTATAGTATCACCTAATTGTTCATAATCTACATCTTTTATTATATTTAATTGATAAATGTTCTCATCTATATCTGTAAGTGTCATTATATCATCTTTTTTTACTTCTTTTGTGATGAATGCATTAATTTTTTTATATCTGCATATTTCATTTTGAATTTGATTTATTACACTATTCATTTTAGTTGCTAAATCATTATCTTCAGTTAAGTTATCTTCATCTTCGTTATATTCTTCTATTAAAGAATATGTTTTAATTTTCATTTCCTCTAACGTCATAATCTTCACCATCCAATGCTTCTGCTAATCCTTTATAATCATTTATAGCAGTTTCTATTGTTCCTATTGGTTGTGCTGGTAAAAACCAGCCTCTATTTTCTCCCTCAAATAAGAGAATTTCACCTTCTTCTAAATTTATTGTTAGTTCACTCTTTGTTGTGTATTTATCTGTTACAATTTCTTGTTTTGTTGTTAATTTTAAATTTTCTAATTTTTGTTCTACTTTCTCATTCTTATAATCAAATTTACTTTCTTTGCTAACTACCATTCCCTCATATGGTGTTAAATCTGGTCTTAAAACATAATATTTCATAATTTTCCTCTCTTCTGCCTATTAATGGAGTTGCACCATTCAATACTACTATAGACATATAAAAAGGCTTAATAGCCTTTATTTTAGTTAATTATTAGGCTGGGATTTTTACTGCTTGTAATTCATCTTGAGCGATTATTTTTATACCATATGTATCAAGTCCACGAACACCATCAGCGAAAGCACCTTCACGTCTTAATGCTTCTACTTCATTAATTTGTCCAGCGAAAGCAATTGCATTCTTTGTACGAAGCATACAATATTTATTTGTACCATCATTGTAAATAGCATTAGACATAACTACTTCTGCATTATTATACATACCTACAATACCTTTACGAATTAATTCAGGATTATTTGTTGATAATTCTATTATATTATTCTTAAATGTTGAATAAGTTGCAGGGTCAATTTCTACTCTTATACCAAAATCACAATTTCTTAAGTTTAATGCTACAAAAGCATCATCAATTGCAGTTTTTATTCCTGCTTGTGTTTTAGCAGTTGCAGTTGTAATGTTTGTAGCACCTTCCTTATAATTTCCTTTTGTAATTTCAAAGTAGTTAGTTAAACCATCTTTTGTTGGTTTTGCAACTCTTTTATAGTATGTATCTCCATTTGAATTTGTTTTAGCAATAAAGTAGTCTTTAAATGTTTTAACATCTGTATCAGTTGTTTTTGTATATGTAGCACTTTCTTCATCAATAGTACTTATACATTTACCTGCTACTAATCTTCCTATGTTAATATCTCTTCTTTGTGCTAATCTATTACTTGATTTTTCTTGGTATTTTTCTGGTAGACCTGGTACTGATTGCGCTTTATCAATATCTTTAACATTAAATGCAAAGTATTCAGCAAAATCAATAACAAGGTTTTGTCCTTTGTCTGCCATATCTTCATAATCTACTTCGCCATGATATCCACTAATTGTTGGATCTCCTACTCCTAAGATAACAACTGTTTTAGCAAATTTACAATCCCCCTCATAATCTCTTGTACAATAATCAACTAATTTTGTTTTCATTTCCAAACTATCTTGAATTTTTTTAGACCATATAGTTTGAATAAAGTTTTTTACTGCCATTTTTATCACTTTCCTTTCTTATTTTAGGAAGTTTTACCATTTCATCATTGAACGTTCAATTGCTTTCATTAACTCTGGATTTTTATCTAAATCTTCTTTAGTGAATTTAGATGCTTCATCAAAAGTATAAAATTCTTTTACTTGCTCTTTATCATTAGATTCATTCTTCATACTTCCTATTGTTTCAACCTCTGGCTTAGGTTTAAATTGTAAATACATTTCGTATTTATCTTTTATTGACATACTAGGATTTAAGTTCTTTTCAAATTTTATAAATTCAGAATCATTCAATGCATCTGCTTTTACTCCAATTGACGCTAGTTCTTTTATTCCTATTTGTCTTTTTCTTTCTTCAGCAATTTTAGTAAAGATTGTTTTATCTCTTTCGGTTGCTGTTCCGTTTTCAATTAATTTTGCAAGTCTATCAGTTTCTTCAGAAATTTCATCAAATCCTCCAGAAATAATATCCTCCGCTTCTGCATTTGCTAATAATTCTTCTTCTCTTTTTGAGTATTTAGGTGTATTTACTTTAATACCTTTCTTCTCATAAAAAGATTGCAAACTATCTACTGCATCATCAAATGAATCAGTTTCTAAACCTGCTTTTAAAAGTTCTTCAACCTTTCCATATTTTTTTTCATACTCTTCTCTGATTTTAGTTTCTTTTCGATATAATTTTTTCTTCACAATCTCATTTACTTCTTCATCAGTGTAAGTTTTTACTGGTGCTTTTTCTTCTTCGACTATTTCTTCAGAGGTATCACCATTACCATCAACTATTTCTTCTGTTGTTTGTTCTTCAACGTTTTCAGTATTATCTTCTAATACAAGTTCTTCATTATTTTCCATAATAAAATCCTCCCTATTTTTTTGAGTTTGCTTCTCATATTTCCATATCTTTTACCCTCATAAATGCTTGGAGCATATAAAAACACCTACTGAATAGGTGTTTCTTCCATATTTTGTGCATCTGCTATTTGTGATGCTTGTTGTTCTACATCACCATTGATGAATTGACTTGCCCTTTGTTGCATTATTTGTGCTTGAGCATTTATTTGAGCAATCTTTCTTTGTTCTTCTTCTTCAATTTCTATTGCTTTTAAAATGTCCTGTTTTGGAGCAATAGCATCATCTGGTAATATTTTTGCATATACTTTTAATTCTCCTAATTTTTGAGGATTAAAGTATCCTGCTTTTAAAAAGTTTTCAAGAGTTAATTCTCTAGCATATTTATCATATGAACTTTTTGGTGTTATATCCACTTTGGCAGTGCCTTTTAAATTTTCTAATACTGATGAAGGTATATCAACAAGTTCAACATATTCTTCACCAGTTGTAGGGTCTGTTTTTTCTTCTTCTAGTTTCATTCCATCTTGTGAATAAGTAACCCACATATCAAGCCATATTCTTGCTAAATCTTCAATAAACATTTTTAACCCTGTTAATTGTTTAGTCATAGGTTGTTGTGATGCTTGTTGTACCGCCAATATTGCTTTACCTGATGCTTCTGTCGGATTAACACCACCAGTTGCGATATCAGATGAATTTTTTAATTCTCTTGTTATACTTATTAAATCATTTATTGTTTTTGATACATCAGTACTCATTTGTGCTGGTGCTATTGTTGTAAATACTTTATTAACATCATCAACGCTTTGTCCTCTTGCCTTTATTGTTCCACCAACTTGATTAATAGCATTTGGATTTGATATTTTATCAATCGCTACTACTTTTGTTGGATAAGCATTTTGCTTAACGCTTAATAACATTCTTGCTAGTGTTTTATTTAATTCCAATTGGTTAGGTATTAGGTATCTTACTTCTCCTTCACCTCTAGCGCTTCCTTTTTTTGATTTCCAAGGATAATGTGCTACTGGATATAAAGAAAGTCCTGAATTTGATTCTTTCTTTACAACAACGTATTTTGTTGATTTAACAAATTTAACTTTTCCTTCTTCTTTCCACATTTTAGTGATTAATGTACATTTATTATCTTTTTCATATTTAGCAGATTCTCCAGCCTCTTCAAAATAATCACTATCACCTTCAATATTTTTGATTTGTTCTTCTGATACTCCTTCTTTTCTTGCTAAATTTTGTATTTCTATCACTGATTTTCTTTGACTTATTATTATGTATGGTTGAGATTGAATGTCACTTGAATTTTCATTGCCATATTGTATATCAGTTTTGTTTATTATTTCATTTAATGGTTCTTGTGTATCAATATCATAATTAACATACATAACACCTTCATCATTGACTGCACTATCTTCAGATACTTCTCTAACCTTGAAATCCATTGAATCTTTTTCCCATACTTTGCTTGCTTTTTTATTTAATAGTTTGCAAGTTTCTTCTGCCGTTTTTCTGAATTCTCTATCCTCAAAGTTTTCACTTGAATAATTAATTCCCCAAAGATTTTGATTTATAGTGCTTACTTTATAATTTACAATTGTTTCAATGAAATTGTATTGTGCCTGTTCTATTCCCTCAATTTTAGCACCTTCCCACTGGTTACCCGAATACATACGGTAGTTTTTATCTGTATCAGTAAACATATTCATTCTTCGCATGAAACTTTTACCTTTTTCAAATAAAGTCCATTCATCAGTAACTTTTAATTCTTCTAAATCCATTTATCTCACCTCGGTATATCTTTTTGTCCTAATGATGTACCATCATAAACATCAATGTTATGCTTAATAACGTCATCTATTTCTTGTTGCTTTTTTAACTCTTTGCTATCTTGTTTTTCTCTAATCGATTCAATAGGTGACTTGTCAATTATTCTTACAGGTTGATTATTTACAACTCTTTGTCCAATTTTTGCACCTAAAAAAAAGCATATTATGTTTGATATGCTTACTATTAGTAAAATAATTGCTTCCATTATTTTTCTCCTTTTTTATTTTTCTTTATTTCTTTTTTTGGTTCTTCTACTTTTCCATATTTTTCTCTATATACTTTTTTCTTCATAATATACCTCCTAAATAATTTTTATTTCTTCTCCATAATCTTCTTTTACTTCTTCTTTTTTATTCCAATTGAATTCTGAATATGGTGTTAATGGTTCTTCGTTGAATATAACTTGTTCTCTTGATTGATGAGCAATCGCAAGTCCCATCATTTGATCATCGTGTTTTCCTTCTGGTGCTTCAATTCTTCCTTTTTCATTTTTTACTATTGTTAATAGTTCCCTTAATGTATCTTCATCATTTATTGAATCAGTATCATCTCTTACTATTTCTTTTAATCTGGATATAATAACTGGTCTTGTTATCTGCGTTGTTCTAAAGCCATATTTCTTTTCAAGTTTTCCAGTATATTCATCCATCTTTTCTCTTATATACATATTTGTATAACCTAATCTTTCTAGTTCCATTATCGGATAACTATCAAAGTTCGTTTCTATACAAATTAATGCATTCTTATAATATTTTCCTAAACAATACATTTGTTTAGCATATAAATCAGAATCTAATTTATTTTTAAAATTTGCTACTTGTATTCCTGTTTTAGCATCTAATACGTGAGCAGTGAAATAATCACTACCTTCACCAGCAGTATCTCCACCAACACAATATTTTGTCATTGTTGGACTATTTGGTAATTGATATATTCTTATATAACCATTTCTATCATTAACCCATTTTATGTTTGACATTTTTTTATCTTTAGGTAAATCATCATTATAATCATATATAAAGTAACCAACTTTCAATGGTTTTGGTATTCTTTTTAACCTACTTAATATTGCCTCACTATCAAAAGCAGGTTGTCCTGATAGTAAAAATGCTTCTTCTGGTGCACATGGATACTCTTGTTTAATTAAATCTTTATCTATATATCCTTTATATTTTTTGTAATACCAATAAAGTTGATTATCATTTAGTTTAACATCATTTTTTAGCCATTTTAATCTTGTATATATCCAGTCACTTTTTGTATTAATGTTATTTATGAATTCCTTATGTATATCATCACTTTCAAAGTTTAATACATATTCTTTTGTTCTCCACCATTCAAAGAAACAATTTATATGCTCGTTACTTTCCCACATAGTCTGGTAATCATTGAATCCATTTGCAGTTGATTCATATATTTTTATACAATTCTTTGTAAATGCTTCTCCAAGTGCTGCCTGAATAGGTGCTATACCATCTTTCCAAAATGCACATTCGGATCCGTGAAAGAAATTTATTGTTCTTGAACGACCTACATCTTTTGTTGCAGTATCAACTGCCCAACTACTATTAATCTTTTCGAATAATAATTGTTTTCTATTATTAAACTTTTCAGTAGGTTTTAATATGTCTGGAAGTTGTGAGTACGGATATTTTGCTTTATTTTGAAATATAGCCTCTGAATTATCACTCTTATCTGCTAATGTAAATCCTTGAAAGTTTCTGTTTAACAAACTACAGGATAATTGATATGCAGTTACAACAGTTGTAAATCCTTGTTGCCTACCTTTTAATATCAAAATAGATATGTTTGTTATTAATCCTTTTTTATAATCTTCTTTTGCTTTATTTAATATATTGATAAACTCTTTTTGCACATCATTTAAAAAAAATGGTTTTGTTGTTTGATCCTTATCTACAACTATGAATACTAATTCTATTAATTTTTCTGGATTCTTTTTTACTTCATTTAATAAATCTATATCATTGTATAATTGATTTGCTATTGCTTCTCTTAATTGTTTATCATAATCTATGTCATGAAGTTCTTCCCATTTTTCTTTTCTTTTATTTATTAAATAATCTGCTGTGTACTTCATAATAAATCTTCTAACTTTTTAATATCTACTTTGCCATCTAGAATAGTTTTATATTCTCCAGTCATTTTATTTAAAGTATCTATTGCTTTTAGTTTTGTATTTAAATCTGCATTTTTCATATATAATATTTCATCACTACCATCTGGTAATTTTATTTTTATTTCTTCTCTTTGTATATCTTTTATTACTTCTGATAACCATTTCATACGTTCTTTAGCAGTCATTATTGTTTCATCTTCTATTTTTTCTTGTAATTCTTGTATATAATTTTGTATGTTAGCATTTGTTAGCAATCTACTAGCATTTACTTTTGCTGTATCTTCTTTCTTACAAGTCTTATATGCTTTTAAATATGCTTGTGTCCCATTTAATCCATTTTTAACATATTCTTGACAAAATGTGATTTGTTTGTTGTTCATTTTTTCTTCTTTCATAGTTTTTCTCCTCCTCTTCACATTTTCTTGCTCTTGGACATTCTTTACAATGATATATCATGCATAATTTTAAGTTTTCCTTTTTCTTCTTCATATTTTTTCCTCAATAAAAAAACAACCTTATTTGGTTGTATTAATAGATACTGTACTAATGATATAAAGGCTGACATTTAGTTAATCACTCTAAATGCTATGCTGATTATTGCTTCCTAGTGGTTAATTTCTCAACTCTTAACCCAAACCTTATGCTAGATAACTTTTATATATCATCAGTACACTACCTACTAATAAATACTTTAGAATAGATACAATAACTTTGATATTATCTCATAGGCATCCAACCTAATCTCTAAAATATTGTTTAATATTATAGTATTTTTGCACTTAAACTATTACATTTTATATATCTACTCTAAACTACCTACTATAGATGATTTTATGCTTATTCAAACCTATATGTACGCATACTCTAGGAACTATAAGTCCTAAAACTTTCTAGTTATTATTTATAAGCACCATAGAATAGATATAAAAACATAAATGCCTAGACCCTTTACCATATTAGGAGGTCTCCCCTGACAGTTATATCTACTCTATGCTACCTATAAAGGTAGTATCACTACTCTATATTATTCACTTAACACCAACGAAAGAAATTAAGTTTTAATATATTTTGTGTACACGACTTCGTTCGTTGTCTAGGGTATTAGTCGCTTTCCCCACCTCTAAACTAAAGACTTTGCTTACTCTCATAATTAAATAATTTTAACAACTTCTTCGCAAACACAGGATTTTATGTGTTTTCCTCGTATTTAGTACTTAATCATATTTCCACACGGGATAATAGGCTTATAAGCACCATATCAAGTAAATAATAGTTGTGCAAATGTCACTACCTTAGGGTTACATATACGCTTTTTGTTATAATCAGGGGTTTACTTAATGTAATCAACAATTCTAAACGAGTAAAGGCTTAATTATAACTGACATTTAATCCTGACTACAGGCTTCACTATTTACTCAATATGCTACTTACAAAAAGTAGCACAATAATTTAAAAGGAGTTGCACGGGACTTTGTATTATCCCATGCTATCATTTTAACATAATCAAACGGACATCGAACGGACATTTTTATTTTCTATCTCATTATTTCTTTTTCCTGTTATTTTTGAATATATTCTTCTACATTGCCTTTCACTATAACCTGTTAATTGTGCAATTTTCCACCACTCACGAGGTTTTCCTCTATGTTCTTGTATATATTTTTTATCGTTTCTTAATTCATAAACTTTTTGCTTCAATGGTTCATATTCTCCAATTCTTTTTAGTTCACTTTCTACATAATTACTTAATGAAATTAAATAATCATTTAAATGGTCTATCCACCATTCGATGTCTTCATTTTCACATTTATAGACATACTTGAAAAACTTTTCTTCTCTTGTCATGCTTCCATCTACTCTTTCTGCATTTGGATCTGCTACTTTTGGTTGTGTGTCATTAAATAGTAAGTTTTTTCTGTCTATATATAAATTTAGCAAATTTGTTAATTTGTTTATTTCGTTATTTGCTTCTTTTATCGTATACTTCATTTCTTCCACTTTTTATCCTCCCATACTTAACAATATATTTTAATAATTCATCTGATACTTTTTCATATCTTTGCTTTAATTTTTTATATTTAATCTTTAATTCTATAAGTTCGTCCCTTATTTTCTTTTCTTCTTCGGTCATATTATTCACCACGATCAAAATGTTCTCTTAATTGTCCATTTTTCATTCTTACATATTTTGTAATTATATTTTTATAATTTACTACAAACCCCTCAACATTTCGATTCACTGATTTACAATACTTTTCATATATACTATCTAAATGTTCCTTTGTTGGAATAATATTTAATTCTGTTACTACTGGTACTATTCCCATACATTTAGGTATTTCTTGACTTTGAAATGGATATATAAACAAATTATGATCATAAATTAAGTTATATAAATTAAATTTATCATCCATATTTGCTTTTGCAAACATATAATATCTCTTATCAAATTCATCAATAGGATATTTTATTTGTCCCATACCTATCCATTCTCCACATACTGCACTATCATTATGTAAATCTTCAAATGATTCTCTATTATCATTAATCCATTGTAATAAACCTTTATATAATTTATCTTTGTTTTCTTCTAACTCATTTATTTTAAATATATTATTTCTTTGGGCTATATATAATTCATCATTCTTTTTGAATATTACTAAATTACTCCCATCTAATTTTTCTGTTAATTCAACTTTATCTCCCATACAACTTACTCTTTTTGTTTTAGGATATATTTCTTTCTTTATCATTATCTGCTCTCCTTTATTTTATAACTCATTTCTTCAAATTGTTCTTTTGTTAATATATTGTCTATTTGATAATCAACCAATGTAATAGTTTGCCCTTGTTTATTTTTAGAATAAGTAAATACATAATCTTTATATGTTTTCCAACATTGATATATTTTCCCATCTCTGCCTAAAATAATATCTTTTGATTTTATTAAATCAATTATGTTATAACTAAATTTTTTAATATTCTCTATATTTGCAAAAGTTCCGTTGCTTAAAGGAATACATAATAATTTTCCCATATAAGCATTTGCTGTATCATAATATTTGTATTGAGAAATATAACCATCTTTAGTTCGTACATACATTCCAACTTCTAATTTCATTATTTACCTCCTAAATTCATATAACATATTTCTTCATCAGATATTATAAATATTAATGGAAATGCCATATTAATTATTGCCAATACTTCAAAATCTTTATATTTAAGAGAAATTAAAATACTTATTAGAATTGATAATATAAACCATATTAATAGTATATATGCTTTTATTTTCATCATTATTTACCTTCTTTCGACTTTTTCTGCATTTTTTATTCTTTCTTTTGCAATATTAAAATATTTTTCGTCGAGTTCTATTCCTATAAACTTTCGATTCAGTTTTTTTGCTGCTACTCCTGTACTTCCAGAACCCATAAAAGGATCTAAAACAGTATCATTTTCATTAGAACTTTTTTCTATTAGATATTTTAATAATTCTACTGGTTTTTGTGTTGGATGCAATTCAGGTTTGCATTTGTTGAAACTTAACAAATCTCTTTCTCTTTTACCATTTAGTTTTTTTCCTTGCTCTTTAACAGCAAATATTATGAATTCGTATGATGGTGCATATTGTCCATACAAATCACCCATTCCGAAACTTTTTTTATCCCAAACAAGAATATTTTTAATTATAAAAAAGTTTTCTATTTTTTGTTTAAATTCATCTATTTTTTGAACTGGTGCAAACATATATAAATGTCCGGTATCTTTCAAAATTTTATTTGCTTTATAAAGCCATTCATTTAGCCAACTTGTATTTCTATCATAGAACATAGGTAAATCTTTGTTTTTTTTCATGTTCGACTGATAGCCAAATCCGTACGGACTATCAGTTAATATTAAATCTACACTTTTTTCAGGTATTTCATTCATTATCTCTAAACAATCGCCTTGTCTTAAATCTATCATTATCTATCAGTCCTTTCTTTAATCTTCTGGCATTTGGTAAATATATGTTGGATTTTTTAAATCTATCATTGGACTACCAAAGTCATATCCTAAATTAATCAAATTAATTTTATTTTGTATTTCATCTAATACTTCTAATGCTCTTTCTTTTGTTTTGTATGTTCCTAATTCAGTTTTATAATCATCAACATAATTGCATATTCTTTTATTTTCATAATTTGCATCAAGATATATATTATCTATTTTTTGTAATATTCTTTTATCTTGACTTCTAATCCATAATTCCATTATTTCTCACCTTTTTGCTTTCTAAATCTTTCATAAAATTATCAAAATTTGCTTGTTTTTGTTTTATAGTACTTTCATCTACACCCTCAATTAAATCTTTTAAATACATATAAATTGGCTCTAACTGTCTATTCTTTTCCAACTCTTTTATTAACAATATAATTCCTAATCTTAATCTTGATATTTCTTCTAATTCTTCTAAATGTTTACTCATACTTATTCTCCTTTAAATTGTTAATTTCATCTATTAGTTCATTGATTTTATTTTGCTGAATTATTATATTTTTCCATGCTTTATATTCATTTTCTCCATAAGGTGGTATTAAATCATCAATCATTAATATTTCATCTATTTTTTCTATCTTCTTTGACTCTTCGATTATTTCTACATCTTCATTTAAAAAATCTATTAATCTAAATTCAGATAATCTAAAACAGTTATCGTCCTTATAATCTCCCCATTCTGCTGTTTCAATAAATGTCATATCAATTCCTAAAACTCTAATTTTTTTAGGTGCTTTTCTTTCTAACATCAATTTAAATAAATCTATTACTTTAATTTTCATTACTATCACTTCCTTGTTCTATTTCTTGCATTTTATCTAAAACGTTTGAATAACAAGTATATTCAGTATCAAATAATATTGCTTGTTTTTTTAAAACATAATCTCTTAACTTATTCCAATTATCTTTTATTTTATAATTTTCATCTAATAAACTGATATCAGTTATATTGTGTTCTTCTCTTAATTTACAATTTTCATTATAAATTCTTTCATAGTTTTCTTTTAGTTGTTTATTTTCTTGTTGTAAATTTTCTATGTATTCTATAACTTCATAATTAGCACTCTTATCTAAAAACTCTTTAACTTTTTTATTCATTCTGACACCTCTTTTAATATATCTAATAATTTTTTTTTAAAATCTTTATCTTCTAAATGTACTCTTCAAATTCTACACCAAGTGTTTCAAGAATGCGGTTAATTTCTCTATATTCAATATCCTCTTCAATAAAATGATATCTGCTAAATTCAGATAATTCTTTTATAGCCTTGTCAATTACTTCTTTTTGTTTTTTACATTGTTGTTCACTCTTTTCAAATGCCTTTGCAATAGCACAAACATACCATAATTGTTCTTGAGTAAATGTTTTTACGACTTTCATTTCATCAACACTATCTAATATTGGTATTTTAACTTCTATATAATCTTTATCCATATTCTTACTTCTCCTTTCTAATTACAATTGTCCAATATTTACAATCTGGTTTAGGATTACATTCTGGTGATATAGTTTTTACAATTAAATCATCCATTTTAACATCTAATCCTTGACTAATCATTTTTTCTAAAATTACTTTTTTTAACTTTTCAATTATTTCATCTGAAATCTCCATTGATAAAAATTTCATATTATTCCTTCCTTTTCAAGTATTCTTTCAACTTAGGATCATACTCACCTAAAATTTTCAATGCAGTGTAATAATTATTTTTATATATTTTTATCATTTTATTTAAGTTACTCATTTTTATTAGTAAGCAACCTATGATAAATGCTAGTATGTAAATCATTTTAGTTCCTCTTTAAATTCATATGTTCTTTGCAAATCTTCGTAAAACATACCATTTAAAAGTTTTATGTTATCTATTTTTTTATCTAATTCAACTATTTTATTTGTAACTATAATTGTAAATGTACCTACTTCTATAAGCACAATTACTATTAATATTGTTTTTATTAATTCAATTTTATTTTTCATTTTTTTGACCTCTCTATATTGTTAAGTTCTAATCTTAACTTTTTAACTTCTTTTTTAGTTTGATTTATTAATTTACTTTTTTCATATAATAATTTTCTTAATTCTATTTCTCTTTTACTTGACATTTTTACACCTCGAATATAGATATTTGTCTATCTATGTTATTTAACATTTTTTCTTTTGCTTCTTTACAAAAATTCTTTTTTATTTCAAAGCCATAACAACTTCTATTTAATTCTGCACATGCTCTTAAAGTACTTGCACTACCGCAGCATGGATCAATTACTACATCGCCTTCATCTGTAAAAATTTTAATTAATTCTTTTAATACATTTACTGGTTTTTGCGTTGGATGAATTTTAGGTACTTCTTTACTATCTTTTTTCCACTCAAACCAATTAAATATCATATGATTTTTACCATCAATTCCTATATTATTAAATTTAGGTAATTTTTCTCTATATAGAACTACTGCATATTCACAAGCATTTACTATTTTCATATTTGCCTTTAGTACCTGTGCCGAAAAGTTTTTACAAAATACCAACGGATAACTGTGTTTTAATCCGTGCTTTTTGCCTTGTTCTACGACCATTGGTATTTGCTCAAATGCACAGAACACAATCATTGCTGGTGCATTGCTACTTCTCCCTCTTTGACCTCCTGATTTTGGTTCTTTATTTAAATACCTTGTACAAAAATCAAAGAAGTTATTTACTTTAAAATCGTTATCTGTATCAAAAAAACTTGTTCCTGCTAATTTGCTTTCGCCATTTTGATTATCGCCATCTACGTACCATTGTGGATTACTTGCATATGCTTTATTGCCTAGGTTATAAGGAATGTCTGCTATTATTAATTGAGCATGTGGTATTCCATACCTTTTAGCATTTTCAAAATGATCATTTATAAGTTTTATACTTATATTTCTTTTTTCATCTATTTTTATTTTTTTATCTACTATTTCAAATTCCATTTATAACTCCCTTTTCATCAATTTAACAACTTTTATACTTAAATCTATTAAATCTTCAATTGTTACTTTATAGTACTTTTTATTGTCTATATTTTTAAAATGTTTTTCTATTTTTAATTTTGTTAATTCTTCAATTGTTAGTTCCATCTGATTTTTCCTTTCTAGGTCTCCCTCTTTTCTTTTTAGGACTTATTAATTGTTCTATTTGCTCTGTTGTATAAACTCTATTTTTATACTCACTATTTAATCTTTTGTTAGTTTTATTAAGTTCAGTCACTAAAAATTGTCTAGAGTCATTACCTATCATTTTTTGTTTTTGATTTTGATACACAACTTCTAAATCGTATTCATTATTTAAACTTCTTCTTTCTTTTCTTAAAAGATGTATTTCTCTTACTACATTTATACTTGCTTCATCACTTAAATCATTGTTTTCTATTAAATGATATAAATCTGATAGTTTATAATCTACTTTCTGAAGTTCTTCAGATTGTGTTTTTATCATATTATCTATTTCATCAAGTATAGATATAGCATTAGTTATTTTATCTATTATCAACTTATCTCTCATCAAATCTCCTTTATGTCATAACCTTTATATTGCATTAGTTTTTTCTTTAATTTGTATACTTCAGTCCTATAACCCTTAGTATCAACTATAATAAGTTTTCCATCTTTTACATAAGTAAAATCTGCTATATAATTTATTGCCCTTATCGTTTTTCCTTTAAATTTGAAACTTGGTTGTAATTCAAATTTTACTTGTGTTTTTAAATCTGTTATCTGTTTGTTTTTAAGCATCATTTCAAGAACTATATAGTAATCTCTCTCTTTTTTAGAATCGAATGTCATGTCTTTATAAAAACATTTTTTGTTATGATACTTATTCATTTAATCCTCCAAACTTATTAATATTTTATAATTACCTATATGTGATTTTTTTCTTCTCTTTAAATATGCTTTGCTATGATAAAAATATATTGTTTTCTTTTGTACATTTTGATTTTTTGCTATTTCATCTATAGTTCCAATTATCAATAACTTATCTCCTTTATAAAGTGCATATTCTTTCATACTTACTCCTTCAAATATTTTTTATAATGTTCTTCGTGTTCTGGAAATCTTTCTACCATAAAATCATATATTAAATCTTTTATTTCTTGATTATTCTTTGTATGAACTTCAATTATGTGTTGATTATATGTTAATGGTACTAAATTCCATAATTCATTGTTATTTCTATTTCTATCAATATGATGATAATGTCTTATTACAAACACACTACCTTTTTTTTGTATATATTGATTTTGTAATCCGACTATATAGTCTTGATTATCATCTGCTTCATATAATTTATCTAATTGTTCTCTTACTTTTTTTGGTATTTCCATTTTATTACCCCCTAAATTAGATTTAATTTTGCTATTTCATTTGGTGTCATTGTTTCAATATCTAATTGTTTACATTCTTGTATTATTCCTTCTATAAAGATTGTCATTTCCTTTGTATCAAACTCACTACTACCTTTGTAAATTCTATATATAGTGAATTCTCTATTATTAAATAACCTTTTTGATACTATTTGATAATATTTAAAATAGCCTTTTGGATCTATTGAAGATAGCATACTTATTTCGCTAACTTGTCCATAAGCCTTAAGCATTTCAAAGTATACTTCTTCTTTAGATTTTCCTATTAAATTCCCTATTTCAGTGATTAATTGCCAAGCATATGAATTTTGTGATAAACTTCTTTTCTTTCTTTTTTCTTTTATTTCAAATTGCTTGTCCTTTTCTTTCCCATACAACCACTGAATTATTTGTAATGGTGTTCCTATCATAACTTATCCTCTAGAATGCTATATCGTCATCACTAATCTCAATTGAGTCTCCAAAATTGGCATAAATCTGTTCATCAGTTGATTTTTTGACATTCTCTGCTTGTTTTGGTTCTTGATGATTATTCGTTTTAGTTTGTAAAAAACTCATTTTATTTGCCATAAAAGTATAGTCATAGTGTTTGTTACCTTTGTTGTCTTCCCAATTGTGATTTTTGACGCTTCCTTGAAAACCAATTAAATCGCCTTTTTCACAATATTTGCATACGTTTTCTGCCATTTTTTCAAATAGTGTAATAGGTACAAATGTTACATCATCTTTTCCATTTTGCACTGCTAAATCTATTTGTGTTACTGCTTTATTTGAACTTGTATATCTTAACTCTGGTGATTTTGTTAATCTACCTATAAATATAAAATTATTATTCATCTAAACATAACTCCTTTAATGTATATTTTTTA
>OGYE01000327.1_pt1 | contig 29275 bp, 27 predicted proteins | sample 1576471 | NCBI WGS metagenome assembly OGYE01 (sample SAMEA3541532, study PRJEB24748) | human gut metagenome | biome: human gut; feature: human-associated habitat; material: faeces | place: China | collected 2012
GCCCCGCGATGGCAGTGCGACGCTGCTGGACGTCCGCACGGCGTGGGAGTATCAGCGGGGCCATCTGGACGGCTTTCGGAACGTTCCCTTGGACGATCTTCGGGAGCATTTGGACGAGTTAGACCGGAGTAAGCCTGTTTATGTGAATTGCCAGACAGGGCTTCGCAGTTATCTGGCCTGTCGGCTTTTGACGCAGTACGGTTTCTCTTGTTCCCATCTCTCCGGCGGATACAGTTTTTATCAGGTCGTAACAAAAGAGCAGCAGACAGTGCGGAGCGCCTATCCCTGCGGAATGGAGAAGCTATGAGTGAAAATCTATTTGGCTTGACAGTTGCGGCAGATAAAGGCTTGGATGATCTGCAATGCCAGCGCCTTTTAAGTGAAAATCGCAGGTATCAGGAAGTCATGCTGCAATACCGCTGCGCACTGAAAGCCCTTGAAAGCCGGTTGGAAATTTTGAATGAGGAATTTTCATTGCAGCATGACCGCAATCCGATAGAAAGTATGAAAAGCCGCTTGAAGTCGCCGTCCAGCATTATGAATAAGATGCAGAAGCGCGGACTTCCTCTGGATTTTCCGACCATGCAGGCAAATATCATGGATGTTGCCGGTGTGCGTGTGATCTGCTCTTTCGAGGAGGATGTGTTCTTTTTGGCAAAGTGCTTAAAAAAACAGTCTGACATTGAAATCATCACAGAGAAAGATTATATTTCACACCCTAAGCCAAATGGCTATCGCAGTCTGCACCTGACGATCCGGCTGCCGGTATTCTTTGCGGAAAAAGAGATCCATGTGCCGGTGGAGATACAACTCCGTACAATCGCTATGGACTTCTGGGCAAGCCTTGAGCATACCATCCGCTATAAGAAAAATCTGCCGATAAATGCTGAAATCGAAACTGAACTGAAAGAGTGCGCCGATTCCAGCAGAGAATGGGACAGCAAAATGGAGCATCTACTGCACATCTTAACATAATGCGTCAGATATAAAAGGACAAGCGTACATTTTAGATGCTTGTCCTTCTGTATCATCAGCTAAATCATTCCAAAATGCTTCAATGCCTCCGTAATGGCTCTTTCCTTTTCTAGCGGGCATTGTGGCTGCTTGGCATTCTCGGACTTGGGCTTGTTGTAATTCTCCCGCTCAATGATACCACACTTCTGCTTTACCTGTGCGATATAAAGACTACTAACCTTCAATCCACTGTGTTCCAGAACATAATCCTTGATCTGCTCATAGGTTGCCAGTCCTCTTTTATCCTGCACCATTTCTTCCACATCCACATCAATGTTGATATGTGTCACAGGATTTCTCAAAACTAAGAGACATACCGTCTCCACATGGCTCGTCCGCGGGAACATGTCCACGGCGACGCCGGCGGCGGGGGTATAGCCCTGCCGGGCGAACGAGGCGAGATCGCGCGCGAGCGTGCCGGGGTCGCAGGAGACATACACGATCCGCTCCGGCTGCATCCCGGCGGCGTGGGAGATGACGCTCTCGTCCAGTCCGCGCCGCGGCGGATCGACGACGATCACCTGCGGGCGGATGCCGCGCCTTGCAAGCTCTGCGGCGGCCTCTCCCGCATCGGCACAGAGAAATTCGCACTCGTCCGAAAGATGATTCCGCTTTGCGTTGTCCCGCGCGTTTTCGACGGCGGCGGGAATGACCTCCGCACCGATGACGCGCGCGCCGCGGGAGGCCATGCAAAGGCCGATCGTGCCCGTGCCGCAGTAGAGATCGAGCGCCGTCATGCCCGGCGTGATGCCGGCATAGCCGAGCGCGGCTTCATACAGCCGCTCGGCCTGCGGCGGGTTCACCTGGAAAAACGAGCGGGGCGAGAGCGTGAACGTGAGGCCGCACAGCCCCTCGGTGAGCACCTCGCTGCCCCAAACGGTATCAAACTCTCCGGCAAGCACGGTGTTGCCGCGGGCCGTGTTGCGGTTGAGCACGAGCCCGGTTACATCCGGGCAGCGCTCGCGCAGCATACCCGTAAGTATGCCGAGAGCCTTTTCTCCCGGCGAGCGGGACGCGGTGAGCGTCAGCACCGCCTTCTCCGTGAGATGCGACGAACGGTAGAAGATATGGCGCACGCCGTCTCTCTTCGCGGCCTCGTCGTAGACCGGGATATGCTCCCGCTCCATCCAGTCAAGCACTGTCTGCGCACACGCAAGCGCTTCCTTCGGTACGGCGGGGCAGTCCGGCACGGGGACGACCTCGTGCGAGCGCGCGCGGTAAAACCCGGCGACGGGACGGCCGTTTTGCTCTGCCACATTGAAGATCACCTTGCGGCGCTGCCGGGCGTCTTCCGGCGCGGGGAGAATGCCGGAGACGGAAAAGTCCAGCTTCCCGATACGGTGCAGTGCGTCGTTCACGCGCTGCAATTTCAGAGAAAGCTCCTCCTCATAATCCATGTGGCGCAGCGCGCAGCCGCCGCAGCGGGGGTATGCCGGGCAGTCCGGCTCCGCGCGGTGCGGTGACGGGGAGCGAAGTGTTTCGCCCCGGCCCCATACGGCGGCGGATGTGCTGCGCACGATGCGCACATCCCATTCCTCACCCACGATCGTTCCCGGAACGAATACGGCGCGCTCACCGATGCGGCAGACGCCCGCGCCCTCGGAGGTGTAGCCGGTGATGCGGGCGGGATATATTTCATTTTTTTTCAGTTCAGACGGTATTGTCAAGATCGATCACCCGCAGACATTTTACCATAGCTTTCGCGTATTGCCAACGGGAAAACACTTTGCTATAATGTGCGCGGTATAAATATTTGGAAAGAGGGTCGTTTCCTTGCCTCTGCTTTTGGATCTGTTCTGCGCGTTTTTCCGGATCGGGCTGTTCACCTTCGGCGGCGGCTACGCTATGCTGCCGCTTCTGCAGCGCGAGATCGTAGAAAAGAAGAAATGGGCCACGGAGGAAGAGATGTTGGACTACTTCGCCGTCGGCCAGTGCACGCCCGGCGTCATTGCGGTCAACACCGCGACGTTTGTCGGCTTCAAGGAGAAAAAGCTCTCCGGCGCGATCTTTGCCACGCTCGGCATCGTTTCGCCGTCGCTCGTGATCATCACCGTTATTGCGGCGCTGCTGAGCAATTTTGCCCACATCGCCGCCGTGCAGAATGCGTTTGCCGGCATCCGCGTTGCGGTATGTGTGCTCATTTTCAACTCCATCGTGAAGCTCTGGAAAAAGTCCGTGGTGGATGAGCTTACGCTCGGCGTGTTTATCGCTGTGTTCCTCGGCTCTGTGCTGCTCAGCCATGTGAGCCCCGTGGTGTTCATCGTCGCCGCGGCGGTGCTCGGCATCGTTGTGCGCGTATGGCTGCGCACCGGAAAGGAGGGCAAGGCATGATCTACCTTCGTCTGTTCTGGGAGTTTTTCAAGGTTGGGCTGTTTTCCGTCGGCGGCGGCCTTGCCACGCTCCCGTTCCTCTATTCTCTCGGCGCAAAGACCGGCTGGTTCAGCACAGCGGATGTGGCGAACATGCTCGCCGTATCCGAGTCTACGCCCGGCCCCATCGGCGTCAACATGGCGACCTATGCGGGCTTTGACTGCGCCGGCGTTCTCGGCGGCGTCGTGGCGACACTCGGCCTTGTCACTCCGAGCGTGATCGTCATCGTGCTCATCGCCATGGCGCTGCAGGCCTTCCGTACGAACAAATACGTGGATGCCGCGTTCTACACGCTCCACCCGGCCTCCACCGGGCTCATTGCCGCGGCGGGGTGGTCGGTGTTCGCGCTGGTGCTTGTGAACCTTGACGCCTACCGCGCCTCGTATCAGCTTGCCGACCTTCTTCAATGGAAAAACCTGATCCTGTTTGCCGTGATCTGGGTGCTCACCAATCTGGTGAAGCCGCTGAAAAAGCTGCACCCGGTCGTGTTCCTCGCCCTCGCTGCCGTTGTGGGTATCGTATTCCGGCTCGGCGGTGTGTAAGTAGACATAATATAATTAACGTAATATTATTTGCATAATTCAATAAACATAATTTGATTTACATAATTATTGACGCGGCGGCGTAGGCGAGCGCTGCGGAGAAAACGCCCTGGAGGAGCTTTCCTCCGAGGCGTTTTCGCATTTTCAGCCCTTCGGCGGCAGCTCCGGCCTGTCCGTGGACGCACAGCCCGCCCCAGCTCAGCAGAAATTCGCCCAGCGCAAGGCTTCCGGGCGTAAGCGGCAGACCCGCCATTGCGCCGACGCCGCTCGAGAGCTCGAGCGCGCCGGTGAAGAGCGCACGGAAGAAGGAGAGCGGCCCGCCGGTGCAAAGCGAAAGCTCGCCCGCGAGCGTGTCCGGAAAGCCCAGCGCGCCGAGAGACGCGATCAGCGCAGAAAAGAAGATCACATATGCGCCGATTTGCAATATTGTCTGCCCTGCCGCGGTGACCGCGCCGCCGAGCGCCGCGCCAAAGTCCGGCGTCTTCCGCGGCGGTTTGATCGGAGCTTCGCCGCCGCGCGTCCTCTGGCGGAAGAGAATGCCGACAGCGGCGGCGGAGATGGCGTGGAGGCCCCAGAGCAGCATCCCCGACCCGGCGGAGCCGAACACTCCCACGCCAAGCGCGCCCACGGCGAACGCCGGGCCGGAATTATCGCAGAAGGCGAGCAGATGCTCGGCCTCGTCCTTTCGGAGCAAACCATCCCGATAAAGCGCCCCGATGCTTGCCGCGCCGAGCGGGTATCCGCCGGAGAGACCGAGCAGGAACACTGCCGCGCCCGCGCCGCTCACGCCGAAGAGCCGCGCGGCGGCCGGGGCGAGACGGCGCGCGAGCGCGTCCACCGCGCCGAGCCGCGTGAGCAGTCCCGCCGCGGCAAAGTACGGCAGGAGCGACGGCACGAGAAGCGTTCCCCACAGCCGGAGTCCGTCGGCGGCGCCCTGCCGGGCGTCGGCAGAGGAGAAGAGAAAGAGAAGAAAGAGCGCCGCGCCTGCGGCGTATCCGAAAAAGCGTCTTTTCATCATATCGCTACTCTATGTCCTTACCGGACGGTTCATGCGGCATGTACGTCCTGCCGCGCTCATAGGATGACGGGGAAGGGGGCGGGGCTATGAAACTACGCGATACGGTAGCGGATCTTGCCGATTCGCTCGAACTGCCGGAGGAGGCGGTCTCCGATGCGATGCGCGTGACGCTCATCGGCCGGCGGCGCGCCGTGGTGGAGCATCACCGCGGACTGCTCGGATACGACGCGCAGAGCGTCGAGGTGAGCGCCGCCGCCGGGAGAGTGCGTATTCTCGGCGCCGAGCTGACGCTGCATGCCATGGACCGGGATACGCTGATCGTGACCGGGCGGATCGCCGCGGTGGAATATGCGTAAGGGGAAAACAGGGCGCGTCGAGCGGCTGCTGCGCGGCGTCGCGGAGATCCGCATCACGGGCGCGGCGCCGTGGAAGCTCATCAACGCCTGCATCCGCGAGCGCATCACCGTGGAGGGCGTGGAGTCGGACGATCTTATCACGTGCCGGGCGCTGATCTTCGCTGCCGACGCGAAGCGGGTAAAGTTGCTCGCGCCGCGCTGCGGCTGCGATGTCGAGGTGCTGTCCGTGCGCGGGAGACCGGTGTGGAAGAAGTTTCTGCACCGGCGGCGGTGGGCCGCGCTGTGCGCCGCAGCAGTCGCCGCGGCGGTGCTCGTCTCGTCGCTTTTCGTATGGGACATCCGCGTGACGGAGAACGATTCCGATGTGCCGGATGCGCTCATTCTGCACACGCTCGCGGAGCAGGGGGTGGGCGTCGGAAGCTTCTGGCCGGGCTTTCGGGGAGAGCGCATCCGTTCGCGCGCACTTGCCGAGCTGCCGGGGCTCAGCTGGCTCGCGGTAAACGTCCGGGGAAGCACGGCGAGCGTGGAGGTGCGCGCCGCAGTGGAAAAGCCGGAGATCACCGATCCCCGGCAGGCCGCAGACGTGACGGCGTCGCGCTCCGGCGTCATTACGGAGATCCGCGTCTTTGAGGGCGAAGCGCTCGTTTCGCGCGGCGACGCGGTGACGGCGGGGCAGACGCTCGTGAGCTGCGAGCGCGCCGCGCGCCGGGGAGAAACGCGCACCGTCCATGCGCGCGCCGAGGTCACGGCGCATACCTGGTATGAACTGACGGCCTCCGCGCCGCTTTCGGCACAGGAAAAAGGGAGCACGGGCGCGGCGCGGTACCGCTTCGCGCTGCTTATCGGAAACACGAGAATAAATTTTTACGCGGATAGTGGAATTTCGGGTACGGAGTGTGATAAAATTACAAGGATATGGCAGCTGGGCGTAAAAGACGTGTTTTCCCTGCCGGCTGCCGCCGTGGTTGAGACCGCGCAGCCGTATACGCTCTGCGAAACGGCGCTCTCCCGCGCGGCGGTGCGTGCGTCGCTCGAAAAAGAACTGCGCGCCGCGCTGCAGGAACGGCTCAGCGAAACGGGCGCGGTGCTCTCGGAATACTTTACCGAGTATGAGGAAAACGGCATGCTCACGCTCACGCTGCGCAGCGAGTGCGAGGAGCGCATCGACGAAGAAACTCTCCGGCCATGACCGGATGAAGAATACAGGAGAATCCATGGAACGAATCATTTCCGCCGAGCGTGTCGAGGACATTCTCAATGTTTTCGGCTCGTTCGACCAGAATCTGCACATCATTGAAAAGGAGTGGAACGTTTGTGTCACGGACCGGGACGCGGAGCTGAAGATCTCCGGCGAGCCGGAGGACGTGGTATCCGCGGAAAAGGCGGTGCAGAACCTGCTGATGCTCGCCGCGCGCGGCGAGACTGTGGACGAACAGCGCGTGCGCTATGTGATCGGCATGATCCGCTCCGGACAGGAGGATCAGATCCGCGAGCTGGACAGCGGCGTTGTCTGCATCACGGCGAAGGGCCGCCCGGTCAAACCGAAAACGCTCGGCCAGAAGGCGTATGTGCAGGCCATCCGCGAGAACACCGTGACGCTCGGCATCGGCCCCGCCGGTACGGGCAAAACGTATCTCGCCGTGGCCGCGGCGGTGGCAGCATTCCGCGAGAAGAGCGTTAACCGCATCATCCTCACGCGCCCGGCGGTGGAGGCGGGCGAGCGGCTCGGCTTCCTGCCCGGCGATCTGCAGAGCAAGGTCGATCCGTACCTGCGCCCGCTGTACGACGCGCTCTTTGATATGCTCGGGCCGGAGACCTATAATACCTATCTTGAAAAGGGCAATATCGAGGTAGCGCCGCTCGCGTACATGCGCGGCCGCACGCTCGACGACAGCTTCATCATTCTCGACGAGGCGCAGAACACCTCGCGCGAGCAGATGAAAATGTTCCTCACGCGCCTTGGCTTCAACAGCAAAATGGTCATCACCGGCGACGTGACGCAGATCGACCTCCCGGCGGACAAGGCGTCCGGCCTCAAGGAAGCGATGAAGGTGCTCGACGGCGTGGACGATATTGCCATCTGCCGCTTCACCGGCGCGGACGTTGTGCGCCATGCACTCGTGCAGCAGATCATCGCCGCCTATGAAAAGCACGAAAAGGCCGCCGCTGCCGCCGCGGAGCGGGAGAAGAAAACCGCTGCGCCGCAGCGCCGGGACAATAGCGGATACAATAACTACAAGAGGAAATAACGATGCAGCATAAATTCTACATTTACCGGGAAAAGCGCGGTCTCGGCCACCCGGAGACGGCCGCGCTCGTAAAGAAGGCCGCCGCCGCAGCGCTGCGCGCCGAGGGCGTGGACGAGCCGTGCGAGATCGGCGTTACGCTCACGAACGACGAGGGCATCCACGCCATCAACCGCGAGCAGCGCGGCGTGGACCGGCCGACGGACGTGCTCTCGTTCCCGATCGACGAAATGGACTATGACACGAACCGCCGCTATCTCGGCGACATGGTCCTCTCGCTCGAGCGTGCCGAAGCGCAGGGCGAGGAGTACGGCGGCGGATTTGAGCACGAGGCGCAGTATCTCACGGTGCACTCCGTGCTGCATCTGCTCGGTTACGACCATCTCGACGAGGGCGAGGAAAAAGCCAAAATGCGCGCAAGAGAAAAAGCCATTATGAAGGAGCTCGGCTATGATTTCTAAAACTGCCATGATCACCATCTGCGGACGGCCCAACGTCGGCAAGTCCACCCTGACGAACGCTCTCGCCGGGGAAAAGATCGCCATCGTATCCAACAAACCGCAGACGACGCGAAACCGCATCACCGCCGTGTGCCAGCGCGGGGAGACGCAGTTCGTATTTCTTGATACCCCCGGCTTCCATAAGCCGCGCACCCGCCTCGGCGACTATATGGTGAATGTCGTGCGCCAGAGCGTCGCGGATGTGGACGCTGTCGTGCTCGTTGTGGAGCCGGTCGCCTCTCTCGGGCCGCAGGAGCGCGAGCTGATCGCAAGCATCAAGGCGGCAAACTGCCCGGCGGTGCTCGCCATCAACAAGCTCGATACCGTTGAGCCGGAAAAGCTCCTTGCCGTCATCGCACTCTACAGCGAGGCGTATGCCTTTAACGCCATCGTTCCGATCTCCGCCAAGACCGGCGACGGCGTGGAGGAGCTTCTCAAGGAGCTCGATAAGTTCGCCATGGAGTCCCCGGCGCTCTTCCCGGAGGGCGTGACGACCGACCAGCCGGAAAAGCAGGTCTGCGCCGAGCTGATCCGCGAAAAGCTGCTGCTCAATCTCGAACGCGAGGTGCCGCACGGCACGGCGGTGGAGATCACGCGCTTTTCCGAGCGGGACGACGGCATCATCGATCTGGAAGCGACGATCTACTGCGAAAAGGCGAGCCACAAGGGGATCATCATCGGCAAGCACGGCGCGATGCTAAAAAAGATCGGCGAGGACGCCCGCAAGGATATTGAAGAATTTATGGGCACGAAGGTGTTTTTGCAGACGTGGGTGAAGGTAAAGGAAAAGTGGCGTGATTCCAATTCACTGCTGCGCAATTTTGGCTACACCGATACCTGAAATTGCCGCCATATCCGGAAATTCCCGGTCATAACCGCCCGGCGCGGGGGAAAACTCCCCGTATGGATACGAAGATTTTCTGGGACGTGTTCCGCGACACCGGCGACCCGCTCTGCTGGCTGCTGACCCGCATCGCTCCGGCAGAGAACAAAAAGAAAGAACAGAAGACGAACGACAGAGCGCCCTCACGGCCTCTGTCGTGAGACAAGAGGTTTACATAATGTACAAAACCCTGCACGGACTGGTGCTGCGCGAGGTGAAATACAAGGAGTCGAGCAAGATCCTCACCATCCTCACGGAGGAGGAGGGGAAAATCACCGCGGAGGCGCGCGGCGCGCTGCGCAAGGGCTCAAAGTGCTCGGCAGCGTCGCAGGTGCTCACATGGTCGGAGCTGACATTTTTTGAAAACCGCGGCCGGTATACGCTGACCGAGGGGAGCGTGCTGGAGGACTTTGCGGCGCTGCGCGCCGATCTCGGCGACTATGCGCTCGGCTGCTATATGGCGGAGCTTCTGGAGGCCGTATCGGACGAGGACAGCCACAGCACGGCGCTGCTTCATCTGGGGCTCAACGCGCTGTTCGCGCTCTCGCGGCAGCTTTATCCGGCCAAACATATCAAGGCGGTCTTTGAGCTGCGGCTCATGTGCCTTGCGGGGTTCGCCCCGCAGCTCGACCGCTGCACGGACTGCGGCTCGCACACGCCCGAAAAGCCGCGCCTGAGTCTCTACGGCGGCGGCGTCCACTGCACTGGCTGCGCGCCCGGCGCGCCGGGAAAGTCGGTGCTGCTCTGCGGCGCGTCGCTCGCTGCCATGCGTCACGTGTGCTCGGCGGGGGAGAAGAAGATATTTTCCTTCACGCTGGACGAGCCGTCAGACGAGCGCTTCTGCACGGCCTGCGAGGAATACACCCTCGCACAGCTCGACCGCGGCTTCGGTACGCTCGATTACTGGCACTCGCTGCAAAATCGGTGAACGATAATATATTTATGTTAACTATATTACGTTAATAAAATTGCGTAAACCGAAATATGTAAATCGAATTATGCAAAACGATTTATGTTAATAAAATTACGTCAAACAGATTATGTAAACATATGATGCAAACGGAGAGATAAATGGACTTACTGGAAAAATCAAGAAATACTCTCGAACTTCCGGCGGTGCTGGAAATGCTCGCGGGGGAGGCGGTGTCCGAACCGGCGAAGGCCGAGGCGCTCGCTCTCGTGCCGAGCGTCCACCGCGCGGAGGTCGAACGGCTGCTCGCCGAGACGAGCGATGCAAAGGACATGATGGTCTATAAGGGCAGCCCGTCGCTTTCGGGTCTGCGCGATGTGCGCGGCTCGCTCGCCCGTGCCGATATGGGCGGCGTGCTCAATACGCGCGAGCTTCTCGAGATCGCGGGCGTGCTGCAAAGCGCGCGCGCCGTGCGCTCCTACGGCATGAGCGCCGAGAAGGAGACGTGCATCGACCATCTTTTCAAAATGCTCCAGACGAACCGGTTTCTGGAGGACAAGATCGTAAACTCCATCCCCGGCGAGGATGAGATCGCCGACAGCGCAAGCAGTGAGCTTTCGGACATCCGCCGCAAAATGCGCGCGGCGGCGGCTCGCGTGCGCGACAGCCTGCAGAAGATCATCTCCGCGCCCTCCATGGCGAAGTTTTTGCAGGACCCGATCATCACGACGCGCTCGGATCGCTACGTTGTTCCGGTCAAGGCCGAATGCAAGGGCAGCGTTCCGGGCCTCGTGCACGATGTTTCGGCCTCCGGCGCCACGCTCTTCGTTGAGCCGATGGCGGCGGTCAAGGCAAACAACGAGATCCGCGAGCTGAAAGCGAAGGAAAAAGCGGAGATCGAGCGCATTCTCGCGGAGCTTTCCGCCGAGTGCGCCGCGCACCGCGAGGATATCGACGCCGACTTCTCCGCGCTCGTGCGGCTCGACGGCATTTTCGCGCGGGCAAAGCTCAGCTTCAAGCTGAATGCCGGCGCGCCGGAGCTCTCCGAGCGCGGCGTCCGGCTGCGCCGGGCGCGCCATCCGCTGCTCGATAAGGACAAGGCCGTGCCGATCGATGTGGAGCTCGGCGAGGATTACGATACGCTCGTCATCACCGGCCCGAACACCGGCGGCAAGACCGTTACGCTCAAGACCATCGGCCTTCTCTGCCTTATGGCGCAGTGCGGCCTGCACATTCCCGCCGCGGAGGGCAGCTGCGTTCCCATATTTGATAAAGTCCTCGCGGACATCGGCGATGAGCAGAGCATCGAGCAGTCGCTCTCCACCTTCTCGGCGCACATGGTGAACATCGTGAACGTGCTCAAAGGGTGCGGCGACGGATCGCTTCTTCTCTTCGACGAGCTCGGCGCGGGAACAGACCCCGTCGAGGGCGCGGCGCTTGCCGTGTCGATTCTGGAGGATGCCCGCGCGCGCGGCTGCGTTATCGCCGCAACGACGCACTATGCCGAGCTTAAGGTATACGCCACGAACACGCCCGGCGTTATGAACGCCTCGTGCGAGTTCGACGTGGACACCCTGCGCCCGACGTACCGGCTGCTTCTCGGCATTCCGGGAAAATCCAACGCCTTTGCCATCTCCCGGCGGCTCGGTCTGCCGGAGGAGATCATCGAGGACGCCAAAGGACGCGTTGGCATGACGAGTGCAAAGCTCGAAGAAACGATCGAAAAGCTCGAACAGACCCGCCAGATCCTCGACCGCGAGCGCACCGAGTCCGCCCGGCAGCTCCGACAGGCGGAGGATGAGCGGAAAAAAGCCGCGCAGCTGCGCGCCGAGCTTGAGATCCGGCTCGAAAAGTCGGAGCAGAAGGCGCGGCGCGAGGCCGAACGCATTCTGGCCGACGCCCGCGCCGTGGCCGAGAGCACGTTCCGCGAGCTGGACGCGATGCGCTCGGCGCAGAACGAGGAAAACGACCACCAGCGCATCAACGCCGCGCGCGCCGAGATGCGGCGGAAGCTCAACGAGACGCAGGACTCCCTGCGAAAGGACGAGCCGGCGCCCGAGGAGAAAAAATCCGCGCGCGCCGTGCAGGTGGGCGACGTGGTGCAGATCCGCTCCATGGGCGTGAAGGCGACGGTGCTCGCCATATCGTCCGACCGGACGCTCACTTTACAGGCAGGTATTCTGCGCGTCACAGCGCGCGAGGACGAGGTGCTGCTTCTGGAAAACGAAAAGCCCGCCGTGACCGTGCGCACCGAGAGCCGCGGCACAGCGCTCCGGCAGAGCGCCGTTTCGTCCGAACTCGATATCCGCGGCATGGAGACCATCGAGGCCATCCCGGTCGTGGAGCGGTACATCGATTCCGCGGTGCAGTCGCGCCTGGAGACCGTGACGATCATCCACGGCAAGGGCACAGGGGCGCTGCGCGCCGCCGTGCAGCAGTCGCTCCGCCGCAATAAGCAGGTGAAATCGTTCCGTCTCGGCCGCTACGGCGAGGGCGAGACCGGCGTGACCGTTGTGGAATTGAAATAACAGCGCGTCGAAGCCGGGATTTTTGCTGTGCATTTTTCCAAAACACCGGGAAAAAGGTTGACGTTCCCCGCGCGCTTTGTTAGAATATAGCCGTATAAAAGCATATCCGCGCAAAGCGATCCATAGCAGTTTTATTTAATTTTATGATGATAGGGAGCGGCGATTATGGTCAGCAAAGAAGTAGTCATCAGCAATCAGGTGGGCCTGCACGCCAGACCTGCAACGTTCTTCATCCAGAAGGCCAACGAGTACAAGTGCAGCATCTGGGTGGAAAAGGACGAGCGCCGTGTCAACGCCAAGTCTCTTCTCGGCGTTCTTTCTCTGGGTATCGTGAAGGGTACCCCCATCACCATCATTGCGGACGGCTCGGACGAGGAAGAGGCCGTGGCAGCACTCACCGCGCTGATCGCCTCGGACTTCGCGGAGTGATCTGCGGAAGCAAACAAACGGACAAGGGCGTGTTATAAACACGCCCTTGCTTTTGCATTCTGGGACTTTTCGGAGGATACCGTGACCAAGATCGAGGAGCTGCGCGAGAAAGCCAACCGCCTGCCGCTTCTGCCGGGCGTCTATATTATGCTGGACGCTTCCGGCGAGGTGATCTACGTCGGCAAGGCTAAGGCACTCAAAAACCGCGTGACGAGCTATTTCCGCGGCGACCATCTGCCGAAGGTCGCGGCGATGGTCTCGCACGTGAACGACTTCAACGTCATCATTGCCGAGACGGAATTTGAAGCGCTCGTGCTGGAAAACTCGCTCATCAAGCGCCACAAGCCGCATTACAACATCCTCCTCAAGGACGATAAGGGCTATCCGTTCCTGCGTCTTGACCGGCGGGAGCCGTACCCGCGCTTTACGCTCTCAAACCGCGCGAACCCGGACGGGGCGAAATACTTTGGCCCCTACGGCGGCCGGGGACAGACGATGAGCATCATCGATACGCTCTGCAAAACGCTGGGCCTGCCGACCTGCCGCCGCGTGTTCCCGCGCGACATCGGCAAGGACCGGCCCTGCCTGCAGTATCAGATGGGCGCGTGCCGCGGCTGGTGCCGCGGCGAGCCGGGCGGGGAAGAGTACCGCCGCGCGATCGGCGAGGCCGTGGATATCCTTGAAGGGCGCAGCGCGGAGCTCGTCCGGCGCATCGAGACCGAGATGAATGCCGCGGCCGAAGACCTCCGGTTTGAAGAAGCCGGGCGCCTGCGCGACCGGATGCGCGCCGTATCCACGCTGGAAAACCGCCAGCGCGTCATCGCCGCCGCCCGCGCCGATACGGACGCCGTCGGATTCATGCGCGGCGCGAAAAGCTGCTTTTCCGTGCTGCACTATACGAACGGCGACCTCTCCGGCAAGGATGTATCGCTCATTGACGATCCGACGGAAACGGACGGGGAGGCTCTGTCCGCCCTGCTACGTCAATATTATGTTAACCGCTCAAGCTGGCCGAAAACGATCCTTCTGCCGTTTGAGCCGGAGGATAAAGAGGACATTGAGCGCTGGCTTTCGGATATGGCTGGGCGGCGCGTGTATCTCGAGGTGCCGCAGCGCGGCGACCGCGCCCGCTTTGCGGAAAAGGCGGCAGTGAACGCGCGCGAGGAGATATTGCGCTCCACGACCGCCGAGCAGCGCCGGAGCAAAACGCTCTCCTGGCTTCAGGAGGCGCTTCAGCTCACGGAATTTCCGCACCGGATCGAGGCCTATGATATCTCCAACACCGGCAGCACGGGCATCGTCGCTTCCATGACGGTGCATGTGGACGGCAAGCCCCTCAAGCGCGATTACCGGAAATTCCGCATCCGCAGCACCGAAACGCCGGACGACTACGGCTCCATGCGCGAGGTCATCACGCGGCGGTTCGCGCACTATCTGGATGAGGACGGAAAGTTCTCCGCAAGGCCGGACGTTTTGTTCATCGACGGCGGCGCGGAGCACGCTTCGGCGGCCTGCACGGCGCTCGAAGCGCTGGGACTCAGCCTGCCGGTGTTCGGCATGGTGAAGGACGACAGGCACCGTACGCGCGCGCTCATAACGCCGGAGGGACACGAGATCGGCATACAGGCAAATCCCGCCGCGTTCGCGCTTGTAGGCCGCATTCAGGAGGAAACGCACCGCTTCGCCATCGAGTATCACCGCTCGCTGCGCGACAGCGTGCGCGGCTCGACGCTCGATAAGATCCCCGGCGTCGGGGAAAAACGGAGAAACGATCTTTTGAAGACCTTCGGCTCGGTGCGCGCGATCCGCGCGGCGAGCGCGGAGGAGCTTGCCCGGGCCGTGCCGAAAAACACGGCGCAGGCTGTATACGACTATTTTCACAAAACCGAGGAGGAAACACCATGCGAGTGATCACCGGCACATGCCGCGGCCGCCGTCTGCTCGAGCCGGTGGGGCGGGATGTCCGCCCCACGGCCGATCAGGTGAAGGAGGCCATGTTCAATATCATCCAGTTTGATGTGGAGGGGCGCAAAGTCCTCGATCTGTTCGCCGGAACGGGTCAGCTCGGCATCGAAGCGCTCTCCCGCGGCGCGGCGGAGTGCCTTTTTGTGGACAGCGCCAGGGACTCTGTCCGCCTCGTGCAGGAAAATCTCCGCCGCTGCGGTCTCGCGGCGCGCGTGCTGCAGTGCGACGCGCTCGGCATTCTGAAATCCGGCGAGAAATTCGATCTCATTTTCCTCGATCCGCCCTACGGCTCCGGGCTGGAAGCGAAAGCGATCGAGACGGTGAAAGAGTTTGACATCCTCTCGCGCGGTGGTATAATGGTGGTCGAGACCCGGCCGGAAACGGCGCTGCCGGTCCTTCCGCCGGAATACGGTACGACGAAGACGTACCGTTACGGGAAAATCAAACTCACGGTCATAACCAGAGGAAACAACTGATGCAGACAGCCATTTGCCCCGGCAGCTTTGATCCGATCACGCTCGGCCACCTTGATGTGATCCGCCGCGCGTCCAAAATGTTCGAGCGCGTTGTGGTCTGCGTGGTGGCAAACCCCGGAAAACACTGCGCCATTACGCTTGAAGAGCGCTGCGAGCAGGTGCGGCGCGTCACGGCGTCCATTCCCAATGTCGAGGTCGATATGTGGGAAGGTCTGCTCGTGGACTACGCCGACCGATACGAAAACCCCGTCGTCGTGCGCGGACTGCGCGCGCTGTCCGACTTTGAATACGAATTTATGATGGCGCTCACAAACAAGAAGCTCAACTCCCGCGTGGAGACGGTGTTTCTGGCGTCGGACGAAAGATACATGTATCTCTCCTCGACCACCGTGCGCGAGATCGCAAGCTACGGCGGCGATATTTCCCGCTTTGTCCCCGCAGAGATCCTCGACGATCTGATGATAAAACTCAACGGGAGGAAATAAATATATGGAAAACCACGCGCTGGATATCATCGATATGCTCTATAATATGATTGCGGAGGCATGGGGCGTCCCTCTGGGCAACGACAAGTGCATCGTTGAGCGCGACAAGGCTCTCAATCTTCTCGACGATCTTAAGGCGACGCTCCCGATGGAGCTGAGCGAGGCGCGCCGTCTCGTCAACGCGCGCGACGAATTCGTCGCCAACGCCAAGCAGGAGGCGGACAACATCCGCCGCGGCGCCGAGGATAAGGCCACGCAGATGATCGACGAGCAGAGCGTCTATCAGGAAGCCAAGCGCCGCTCCGACGAGATCGTCCAAACGGCGGAAACAAAGTCCCGCGAGCTGCTGCGCGCGGCGAACAGCTATCTGGACGACGCCCTCCGCCAGACGGAGGAGGCCGTCGCCGCGTCGCTCGAAAAGGTCCGCGTGGCGCGCGCGCAGTTCCGCGCCGCCGCAGCGCCCGAGCAGCCGGAAGGCACCGCGGATGTCACGCTGCAGGATGTGGAGGACAGCGAGTTTATCAACGGCTGAGTCCTCCGCCTGAACGGACGAAATTCTCCTGAAAAGCGAATTTCGCCTGCCCAATCGTAACCATTTGTCAATAACGAAACGGAAGCCGCCGGAGCGCACCATATACTGCGCTCCGGTGGCTCTTTTTGCGTTTTTTATACAACATATGGGCCGTTCGCCACGGAAGATGCACTGTTCCAACGGAATTTTGCTCTTGCATTTTTGCCCCCTGCCTTTTATAATAAAACAGCATAGTGGGGCAAAGTGGGGCAAAGTGTCACGATTGTCCACATGCGAACAGAGAAGGGAGGCGTCGCGTATGACCGGCGAATATATGCACACGCTCGATGCCAAGGGGCGTCTTGCGGTGCCATCGCGCCTGCGGGACGAGCTCGGCGGCGTTTTCTATGTGACGCTCTCGATGGATCGCTGCCTTTCGGCGTACAGCGCCGAGAGCTGGCAGCGCTTTTCCGATAAGGTGGACGCAATGCCGTTCGTAAAGCAGCGCAGGATGCGCCCGCTTTTCGCCTTCGCCGCGCGCTGCGAGGCGGACGCGCAGGGCCGCATTCTCCTGCCGCAGAATCTGCGGGACTATGCCGGCCTCACGAAGGACGTGACCATCGTCGGCTGCAACAACCATGCGGAGCTCTGGGACAGCGCGCGCTGGAACGAGATTCACGATGCGGAAATGACGCCGGAGAACATTGCCGCCGTCATGGAAGAGCTGGAGTTTTGATATGCCGGAACACAAAAGCGTGCTTCTGCACGAATGCATTGAAAATCTGAATATAAAGCCGGACGGGATCTATGTGGACGGGACGCTCGGTCTCGGCGGTCACTCGATGGAGATCGCCAAACGCCTCACGACCGGACGGCTCATCGCCATCGATCAGGACGAGACCGCCATCGAGCGGTCAAAGGCGCGCCTCGCGCCGTGGGCGGAGCACATCACGTTCGTCCACGGAAATTTCCGCTCGCTCGGAAAGATCCTCGACGATCTCGGCATAGACCGGGTGAACGGAATGCTCTTCGATCTCGGCGTATCCTCGCCGCAGCTCGACGAAGCTGAACGCGGCTTTTCCTATATGGCGGACGCGCCGCTCGACATGCGCATGGATCAGAGCGCACCGGTGACGGCGTGGACGGTCGTGAACACATGGCCGGAGCGGGAGCTCGTGCGCATCCTGCGCGACTACGGCGAGGAGCGCTACGCCAACCGCATTGCGGGAAACATTGTCCGCGCACGGGAAAAGAAGCCCGTGGAAACAACGCTGGAACTTGTCGATATCATCAAAAGCGCCATGCCCGGCGCGGCGCTGCGCGAAAAGCAGCACCCCGCCAAGCGCAGCTTTCAGGCGATCCGTATCGTCGTGAACGACGAGCTGGAGGCGGAGCGGGAGATGCTCCTTACCGCCATGGACCGGCTGGCGCCCGGCGGAAGACTCTGCGTGATCAGCTTCCACTCACTGGAGGATCGGATCGTCAAGACTGCCATCCGCGAGCGCGAGGACGGCTGCACCTGCCCGCGCGATTTCCCGGTGTGCGTGTGCGGCTTTGTGCAGACGATGAAGACCGTAACGAAGCCCATCACAGCTTCGGAAGAGGAGCTGAACGACAACCCGCGCGCGCGCAGCGCGAGACTGCGTGTCGCCGAGAGAATATAAAAGGGGAGATACCCGTGAACGCAAAAACGACCGAACAGAAAACCGCGGTATTCACCCCCTGCGCAGAGAGCGCGGAAGCAACGCGCGCTTTCCCCGTTCTGGATGAGGATACCAGAGAGCTGCCCCTGATCGCCGACCGGTTTGCCGGGCGGTACTGGGACGGACGCATGGAGAACGAGACGGAAGAGACAGGCGAGAAACCGGCGCGGAAGAAGACGTGGCGCAGCGCGCTTGCCTTTGGCGCCGCCGCGGTCGCGGCCATGCTGCTTCTTGTCGGCTCGCTGACCGGACAGGCGGAGCTTACGGCGATGAACGACGAGCTCGTCGCCGTTTCGGAGCGTATCTCGGAGCTCAAAGCGGAGGAGCGCACGCTCCTTGTGGAGACCGAAAAAGCCGAGAGTCTCGCCGCCGTGGAGAGCTACGCCGTGGGAACGCTCGGCATGGAGCTGCCCCGGCTCGATCAGCGCAATACCGGCGCATCCGAGCTTTCCGACCGGGCCACGGTGCTCCACGCGCGCCGCGGACAGGGCCTGCGGTATTTCTGGGAGAACCTTCTCGACACGGTTATGGCATGTTTTTGATCCCGGCGCGGTATAATGCATCAGAATGATGCATTTGCCGATCCGGAGGAAACGCCATGCCGCCCAACAGCCGACCCAACCGAACCATGCTCCGCCGCGCGCTGTTCCTTCTTACCGCGTGCGGCATTGCGGCGTTTGCCGTATTGATGCTCCAGCTTTTCCGGCTGCAGATCCTGCGCCACGACGAGCTGGAGAGCGCCGCCTTGCAGCAGCAGCTCCGCCGCACGGCGATCCCCGCCTCGCGCGGGACGATCTATGACCGCGAGGGGCGCGTGCTTGCAATGAGCGCGACAACGTATACCGTGTACGTGAGCCCCGCGGAAATATCCATGAACGGCGAGGACGCCGAGCGCATTGCGTCCGGTCTTTCCGAGATCCTCGGCATAGACCGCGAAAAGATCCTCACGATGACCGCCGACCGGCGCAGCTGGTACAAAACCGTCAAGCGCCAGATCGAGGAAGCCGAGGCGGACGCGGTGCGCGCCTTTAAAAACGAGTACGACCTGCAGGGCGTGAAGCTCGAGCCGGATACAAAACGCTATTACCCGTATGCTTCGCTCGCCTCGCATGTCATCGGCTTCGTCGGCGCGGACAATACCGGCCTTTCGGGACTGGAGTTTACGCAGAACGAGCTCCTGACCGGAACCGCCGGAAGCATCCTCCGGCTGAAGAACAGCGCCGGAACGGATATGATCCTCACAAGCTATGAGGATTACGTCGATGCGCAGGACGGACTCAATCTCCACTTGACAATCGATACCACCGTCCAGTACTATCTGGAGAAGCAGCTTTCCCAGGCGGTGCAGGACTTTGATATACAAAACGGCGCCGCCGGCATCATCATGGATCCGAATACGGGCGCAATTTTGGCGATGGCGTCGCTCGGAAACTTTGATCTCAACAACTACCAGCGCGTCTCCGCCGACATCCAATCGGAGATCGATTCGACCGCCGATCCGGACACCGCGGCGCAGATGTTGAAAGACGCGCAGCTTGCCCAGTGGCGCAACAAGGCAATTTCCGATACCTACGAGCCGGGCTCCACATTTAAGATCATCACGCTTGCCATCGCGCTCGAAGAGGGCGCTGCCACGCCGTCCGACAGCTTTTACTGCGGCGGCAGCATGACGGTGCAGGGACGCGGCAAGCCGCTCAAGTGCTGGAAAACGATCGGTCACGGTCCGCAGACGCTTACGCAGGCGGCGCAGCACTCGTGCAACGTGGCGTTTGCCACGCTGGGACTTCGCATCGGCGAGGAAACGTTCTACCGCTACTGCGAGAGCTTCGGCTTTTTCCGCGCGAGCGAAAATCCGGACGCTTCTCTCACGGGGAAGACCGGCATTTCGCTTCCGGGCGAGAGCGGCAGCATCTGGTGGCCGCGCAGCGTCTTCTGCAACAGCGAAAACTTTTCGCAGCTTGCCGCGGCGTCGTTCGGCCAGACGTTCAACATCACGCCGCTCCAACTCATCACCGCCGTGAGCGCCTGCTGCAACGGCGGGTATCTTATGAAGCCGTACATCGTCGATTCCGTCACGGACGGCACCGGCGCGCTTATATCGAAAACCGAGCCGGAGGTGCTCCGGCAGGTCATTTCCGAGAAGACGAGCGCGCAGGTGAACGCTGTTCTGGAGCAGGTCGTGTGCGATACGAAGCAGGGCACCGGCAAAAACGCCTATGTTGCCGGGTATCACATCGCCGGCAAGACCGGCACCTCCGAAAAGGTGGCGCAGGACGCCGCCGGCGGAAAGAAGGAATACATCGTCTCCTTCATCGGCTACGCGCCCGCGGACGATCCGCAGGTCGTGTGCCTCGTTTTGATGGATACGCCCTCAAACGAGAGCGGTATCTATATCTCCGGCGGCCAGATGGCCGCGCCCGTCGTCGGGCGCATCCTCGGCGAAGTGCTGCCGTATCTCGGCGTACAGCCGCAATACAGCGAAGCGGAGGAAAAATACATCGACCGCGCTGTGCCGCCGCTCACCGGCAAAACGCCGGAGGAAGCGGTAAAGCTGCTCCGCGAGGCCGGGCTCGCCGCCCGGATCGAAGGGAACGGCGACATTGTCACCGGCCAGCTCCCGGGGAAGGGAACGGTCGTTGCGAGCGGCACAACGGTGCTCATCTATACCGGTGAAATACCGGAGGCAGAAGAGGAGACCGTGCCGGAGCTCACGGGGCTCACCTATACCGAGGCGCGGGAAGCGCTCTTTTCACGAGGGCTGTTCCTCCGCTCGGACAGCACGATCCTCGCCGACAGCAATACGGTGCGCGTTGTGTTCCAGAGCACCGGCGCGGGGGAGAGCGTCCCCACGGGCAGCGTAATTGAGGTCAGCATCGTCAACGACGATAACGATACATACGGCCGGTATTGAAAAGCCGGCCGGGACAATGAGGAAGTACCATGAAACTATCGGAAATTCTCAAGGAAATAAACGTTCTCTCCGCAGCCGCCTCCGGCGATACGGAGATCACGGGCGTCTGCTACGATTCCCGCCGCGTGAAGAGCGGCGACCTGTTCGTCGCCGTGCGCGGGTATGAGTCGGACGGACATAAATATATCCCCATGGCGGTGGAAAAGGGCTGCGCCGCCGTGCTGTGCGAGGAAGCGCCCGCCGGAAACGTGCCGTACGTCCAAACGGACGACAGCCGTCTCGGTCTCGCGCTCGCCGCGCGGAACTTCTACGGCGACCCCAGCCGCGAAATGAAGGTCATCGGCATCACCGGCACAAACGGCAAAACGACGACCACCATCCTCATAAAGCAGATCCTGGAAAAGACCCTCGGCGCGAAGGTCGGGCTCATCGGCAGCATCTCGAACATGATCGGCGACGAGGAATTCCACGCCGAGCACACCACACCGGAATCCTGCGACCTACAGGCGCTCTTCCGTCAGATGGCAGATGCCGGGTGCACCCACTGCGTGATGGAGGTTTCCTCTCACTCGCTGGTGCTGCGCCGCGTGGCGGGCGTGCATTTTGCCGTCGGCCTCTTCACGAATCTGACGCAGGATCATCTCGACTTCCACAACACGATGGAGGAATATGCGAAGGCTAAGGCAATGCTCTTCCCCATGTGCGAAAAGACGGCGGCGAATGCGGACGATCCGTGGACCGAAACGGTTATGAAGGACGCGCCGCAGCCGGTGTATACCTTCTCGGCGAAGAGCGACAGCGCTTCGCTCACGGCGCGCGATATCCGTCTCGCGCCGAGCGGCGTGCGCTTCTGCGCGCTGGAAGAGGGCGAGCTCGTCCGCGTAAAGACGAACCTGCCGGGACAGTTTTCCGTGTATAACGCGCTCGCGGCGATCTCGTGCGCGCGGCTGCTCGGCGTATCCCTTGCGGACGCCGCCGCGGCGCTCGAAACGGCCCACGGCGCAAAGGGGCGCGTGGAGCCGGTGCCGACGGACGGCGACTACAGCATTTTCATCGACTATGCCGTCACGCCGGACGCTATTGAAAACGTTCTCACGACGCTGCGCGGCATTGCGCCGAAGCGTCTCGTGATGCTCTTCGGCGCCGGCGGCGACCGCGACCGGAAAAAACGCCCGATCATGGGAAAGCTCTCTGCGGACATTGCCGATTTCGTCATCGTTACGAGCGACAACCCGCGCACCGAGGATCCCATGAGCATCATCGAGGAGATCCTGCCCGGCGTGCGCGCGGGCAAAGCGCCCTACAAGGTCATCTGCGACCGCCCGGAGGCCATCCGCTGGGCGATCGACCATCATGAGCCGGGCGACGTCATCCTGCTCTGCGGCAAGGGCCACGAGGATTATCAGATCATCGGCCACGAGAAGATCCACATGGACGAGCGCGAGATCGTCGCGGACTATCTTGCCGAACGCGCGAAGCGCACCTGACAAAGCAAAAGAGGAAAGGCACGGGAAAAAGAATGACTTGGAAGCTGATTTTGGCGCTTGTCGTCGGATTTTGTATATCGAGCGCCGTAGGCGCGGTTTTGGTACCGTATCTGCGGAAAATCAAAGCCGGGCAGGCAATCCGGGAGGACGGCCCCACGTGGCACATGAGCAAGACCGGCACGCCCACGATGGGCGGGCTGATGTTCATCATCGCCGTTACGGTCGTTTGTCTCACGGTCGGCTTCTCCTGCATGGCGAACGGCGAGTGGGGACACATTTTCATTCTCGTGTTTGGTCTCGTGTTCGGCGCGATCGGCTTTCTGGACGACTATGAAAAGCTGCGCCACAAGCAGAATCTCGGCCTGAGCGCAAAGATGAAGTTCCTTCTGCAACTCCTTGCCGCCACATGCTTTTTGCTGCTGCTCCGCTTCACCGGCTATCTGAGCCCGAATCTCTATATCCCGTTCTGGAACACCTATGTCCCGGTCTCCGAGCCGCTGTACTTCATTTTTGCGGCGTTTGTCATCGTCGGCACGGTGAACGCCGTGAACATCACCGACGGCGTGGACGGCCTCGCGGCGGGCACCTGCGTGCCCGTGTTCCTCTGCTTCACGGCCATCGTGTTCTGCTGGGGCAAAGAGTATATGCCGCAGGGCATTTTCGCCAGCGGTATGGTCGGCGCGCTGCTCGGCTTCCTGATCTACAATTTCAACCCCGCGCGCGTATTCATGGGCGACACCGGCTCGCTCTTCCTCGGCGGGTGCATCTCGGGTCTGGCGTTCGCGCTGGATGTGCCGCTGCTGCTCATCCCGCTTTGCATCATGCCGATCATTGAAACGCTTTCGGACATCATCCAGGTGGCGTATTTCAAGCTCTCCCACGGCAAGCGCGTATTCAAAATGGCCCCCTTCCACCACCATCTGGAGATGGGCGGCTGGACGGGCCGGAAATGGAAAGAAAAAGAGATCTTTGTCCTGTTTGCGGGCATCACGCTCGTGATGGCGGTCGTATCGCTTCTCGGTGTAACGGGACGCTATTCCTTCTGAGCTTTTGAGAGGGTAATACCGGAGGCTCTCATGGATCATACTTCGACCGGCGCCGCGCCGGTCAAAACGAGTAAGGCAGACCGCAGGGCGGATCTGCCTTTCCTTGTTATCACGCTCACGCTGCTCGGCGTCGGCGTGGTGATGGTGCTCTCGGCGAGCTTTGCGAGCGCGTACTACGATCTGCAGGGCGAGACCGGACACAACCCGGTGTATTTTTTCTCCCGGCAGGCCATCTTCGCCGCGGCGGGCGTGTGCGTAATGCTCATCGCCTCGCGCATTCCGATGCGCGTTTATCGCGCCTGCGCGCTGCCGCTGCTGCTCGTTTCCATCGCAAGCCTTGCGGCAGTGCTGGTCATCGGCACGGTCGTAAACGGCGCAAGACGATGGATAAGTCTCGGCTTCACGACGTTCCAGCCGTCAGAAATTACAAAAATCGCAATTATTCTTTACTTTTCAGCGCTGATATGCAAATATAAAGACCGGATGCGCACCTTCCGGTACGGCATCGCGCCGTTCGCGGCGATACTGGCGGTTGTTTCGGCGCTGCTTGTGCTTGAGCCGCACTTTTCCGCAACGATCATCATCCTTGCCATCGGAGCTTCCATGCTCTTTCTCGGCGGGGTACGGCTGCACTGGTTCATCGGCGCGGCCGGTGTGCTGCTCGTCGGCGCGGTCGCGGCGGTTCTGTTCGTGCCGTATGTCGCGGCGCGCGTGGCGTCCTTCCGCGACCCCTTCTCCGATCTCACCGGCGACGGCTGGCAGATCGTCCAGTCGCTCTATGCGATCGGCTCGGGCGGGCTATCCGGTCTCGGTCTCGGCATGAGCCGCCAGAAATACCTCTATCTTCCCGAAGAACACAACGACTTCATCTTCTCCGTCGTGTGTGAGGAGCTGGGGTTCATCGGCGCCTCGGCGATCCTTCTTCTTTTCGCCATGCTCATCGTGCGCGGGTACTGGATCTCCCTGCAGAGCACCGACCGCTTCAGCTTCCTTACCGGCTGCGGCATCACAACGATGCTCGCGCTGCAAATCGTGCTGAACGTTGCGGTATGTACGAATCTCGTCCCCTGCACGGGCATCTCGCTGCCGTTTTTCAGCTACGGCGGCACGGCGCTGCTCATCCAGATGGGGGAGGCGGGGATACTGCTGAGCATATCGCGGGAGAACCCCTGTGCGGCCTACGCGCCGCGGGAACTCTGTAAAACCGTAAAAAATCAAAAAATCGAGGAATGACCTATGCGTTTTCTGTTTGCCTGCGGCGGCACCGCGGGCCATGTAAATCCCGCCGTCGGCGTGGCCGGGCGGATCCGCGAGCTTCTGCCGGAGAGCGAAATTTTGTTCATCGGCGCTCTCGGCAAAATGGAAATGGAGCTTGTCCCCCGCGAGGGGTACGAGATCCGCGGCGTGCCGATGAGCAATCTGAGCCGGTCGCTCTCGGTGGAGGGCATCAGACACAATATAAAATTTGTCTCCGATCTCATCAAGTCCGGCCCGGCGTGCCGGAAGATCATCGAGGAATTTAAGCCGGACGTCGTTATCGGCACCGGCGGGTACGTCTGCTACCCGGTGCTGCATGAGGCGGCAAAGCTCGGTATCCCCACCGTCGTGCACGAGAGCAACGCCGAACCCGGTCTTACGACACGCCAGCTGGAAAAGTGCGTGGATAAGATCATGGTCGGCTTTGCCGAGGCGCGGGAAAACTATAAACACCCCGAAAAGGTCGTCGTGACCGGCACGCCCGTGCGTCTCGGCTTCATGCGCTCGGATAAGAGCGCCGCACGCCGCGCGCTCGGTATCGCGGAGGACGAACCGCTCGTCGTTTCCGTTTGGGGCAGTCTCGGCGCAACGGAAATGAACAAGACCGTCGCGCGCATGATCGCTCTCGCCATGGACGGCGCGGAGCGCCCCTTCCGGCTCGTCCACTCGGCGGGCAAGCGCGGCATAAAGAGCATGACGGAGTATATGAGCGAAGAGCTCGGCCTCTCCGACTGGAAGGAAGCCGGGTTTGACGTGGTGGACTATATTTATGATATGCCTCTTCTCATGGCAGCGGCGGACATCATCCTCTGCCGGAGCGGCGCGTCCACGCTTGCGGAGCTCACCGCCATCGGCAAACCGGCGATCCTCGTTCCCAGTCCGAACGTGGTGAATAACCATCAGGAGAAAAATGCCCGCGTGCTCGAGCGCGGCGGCGGCGCTGTCGTGCTGCTCGAGAGCGACGCCGGAGCCGACGTGATGCTCTCCACGATCAACGGGCTTTTGAGCGATAAGGAAAAGCTCGCCGAAATGGAAGAGCATATGCGCGATCTTGCCGTGGAGAACGCTACCGACGAGATCACGTCCATCGTCCTCTCTCTTGCCTCCGGGGAGTAATTTGGCAAACGGCGCTTCCTCTGCATAGTATGGCTTGAAAATGCTGTGCGGGGGAAGAACTATGAGTATATGGCATATAACCGGCGGGTCGCCGCTTCGCGGACAGATCCGCGTACAGGGCTCAAAGAACGCGGTTTTGCCGGTGATCGCGGCGTCGCTTCTCTGCGGCGCGGAAACGGAGCTGCTCAACTGCCCGAATCTGAGCGATGTTGACGCGGCGATGGACATTCTCCGCTATCTCGGCTGCACCGCGGCGCGCTGCGGCGACGCTCTCTGCATCGATACGACCGCGCCCGCGCGGTGCGATATTCCGCGCGAGCTGATGCACCGGATGCGCTCCTCCGTGATATTTCTCGGCCCGCTGCTCGCCCGCTTCGGCGAGGCGGAGGTATCGCTCCCCGGCGGCTGCGAGCTCGGCCCGCGGCCGATCGATCTCCATCTGCACGCCCTGCGGCTTCTGGGCGCGGAGATCGAGGAGGGAGAGGACAGCATCGTGTGCCGGGCTTCGCACCTTCGCGGCGCGGAGATATCGCTTGCGCTGCCGAGCGTCGGCGCAACGGAAAACGCCATGATCGCCGCCTGCGCGGCGGAGGGGACGACCGTCATCTATAACGCCGCCCGCGAGCCGGAGATCGAAACGCTGCAAAGCTATCTTTGCGCGCTCGGCGCGGACGTATCCGGCGCAGGCTCGCCCGTCATCCGGATCACCGGCTTTTCCCCGCGCTCTCACGCGGGACTTCGCATCCCGCCCGACCGGATCGCCGCGGCAACGTATCTCTGCTGCACGGCGTGCGCCGGCGGGGAGATCGAGCTTACCGCCGCCGCGCCCGGACAGATCGTCCCCGTGCTTGACGCGCTTCGCGCGATGGGCTGCGCCGTGAGCACGCACGGAGAGCGCATACATATGACTGCCCACGGCCGCCCGGCCTCGCCCGGCGCGATCGTCACAAGGCCCTATCCCGGTTTTCCGACGGACGCAGCGCCGCTGCTGATGGCGGCGTCGCTCCGGTGCACAAGACCGGCGATGTTTATTGAGAACATTTTCTCCGGCCGCTACCGCCACGCCGAGGAGATGCGCGCTCTCGGCGCGCAGATCGTCCTGCGCGGGCCGATGGCGCTCGTGACCGGCGTGGAAACGCTGCATGGCGCTTCCATGAAAAGCCCCGACCTTCGCGGCGGAGCGGCGCTTGTGGCCGCGGCGCTCGGCGCGGAAGGGGAAAGTACCGTGACCGACGCCGGTCACATCCTGCGCGGCTACGAATCGCTGGACGAGACGCTGCGCTCGCTCGGAGCATCCGTCTGGCGCGAGAAAGCATAGAGCAACACCACACAAAAGGAGCAGAACATGGCATCGGAAATGGAATTCAGTCAGCACAATAAAGTAAAGCGCCGCAGCCCGTGGCATGGGCCGATGGTCCTCGTTTTGCTTTTCTTTGTCGTTATTCTGGTTATGAGCTTGGCGTTCCGCGTCTCGAAGATCGAGGTCATCAACGCCTCAGAGTATACCGACGAGGAGATCATCAGCGCCTCCGGCGTTGAGCGCGGCGCGAACCTCTTTTTTGTGGACCGTTTCAAGGCGGCGAGCATGATCTTTTCCGACCTGCCGTATATGGACACCGTGAGCATCACGCGGCAGCTCCCGAACAAGATCGTCATTCAGGCGGAGGGCTCGGCGCCCGCGGCGTATATGGTCATTGACGAGGAGTACTGGCTGCTCGACCGCAGCGGGAAAATGCTCGGCACGACCGATTCCCTCACGGCGGGGAAGTATCCGGAGATCCGCTCGCTCGAACCGATGACGGTGCTCGAGGGGGAGGATATGCTTGTGGAAGGCACCAATGCCGAACGCCTTGCCGTGCTGCAGACGATCCTCCCGGCGCTCCGCGCGGAGGACGTTTCCTCGCTCGTGGAATGGATCGATCTCCGCGATCCCGCAAACCCCTCGCTGCGCTACGACGGCCGTCTCACGGTCTATCTCGGCGCGGAGGGAGAGATGCTCTACCGCATTGCCATGCTTAAAAACGTCGTTTCCCAGCTCGCCGCGGAGGACGCCGGAACGCTCTATTATACGAACGGCAGCGCCTGGACTTTCAGCCCGGATTGAGTAAAACGGCGGTTTGCTTTTCAAATTTGTTACAAAAACCAGCCGCAGGTCAACATAATGCTGTTGACCTGCGGTTAAAAACGTTATAAAATGACAAGAGTATGAGTATAAACCCCAAATAGGAACCGGGAGGGTATATAGAATGGCAATCACCAAAGACGCGGAGAACGTTGTCACCATCAAAGTCATCGGCATCGGCGGCGCCGGCAACAATGTTGTCAACCGCATGGCGGCCGGCGATACGAAGGGCGTGGAGTTCATCGCGGTCAATACCGATAAACAGGCTCTCGCCGTTTCCGGCGCGAAGCAGACCATCCAGATCGGCGAAAAGCTGACGCACGGCCAGGGCGCGGGCTCCGACCCCGATGTCGGCAAGCGCGCCGCCGAGGAGAGCCGCAACGCCATCGCCGAGGCGCTCGAGGGTACCGATATGGTATTTCTCACCGCCGGTATGGGCGGCGGCACCGGCACGGGCGCGGCTCCCGTCGTGGCTGAGGCCGCGAAGGATGCCGGCATTCTCACCGTCGGCGTTGTGACGCGTCCGTTCTCCTGGGAGGGCCGCCGCCGCGCGCTGCAGGCGCAGCAGGGCGTCAGCGAGCTGATGGGCCGCGTGGACAGCCTCCTCATCATCCCGAACGACCGTCTGAAATACGCCAGCCCCGAGAAGGTCACGCTGGCCAACGCTTTCGAGATCGCGGATGATGTCCTCATCAAGGCCGTGAGCAGCATTTCCGAGCTCATCAAGAACACCGGCTTCATCAACCTCGACTTTGCCGACGTGACCGCCGTTATGAAGGGCGCCGGTCTCGCGCACATGGGCGTGGGCCGTGCCGCCGGCAAGAACAAGGCGGAGGATGCCGCGAAGATGGCCGTTTCCAGCCCGCTGATGGAGACCTCTATCGACGGCGCGCGCGGCGTGCTCATCAACATCACCGGCTCCAAGGAAATGGGGCTCGACGATGTCGAGGCGGCCGCCATGCTCGTGCAGGGCGCAGCGCATCCGGAAGCCAACATCATCTTCGGCGCGAGCTTTGACGATTCTCTCGATGACGAGATCGTCGTTACCGTCATCGCCACCGGCTTTGACGAGAAAAAGCCCGAGACCGTCAAGATCGAAGAGCCGCGCGACGCGAACCTCTTCACCGACGCGCGCGAGCGCGCCGAGAGCCAGAAGGAGCCCGCGGCGGTTCCCGCCCCGGAAGAGGACGGCGAGGATCCGTTCGACACGATCTTCAAGATCTTCAATAAGTAATTTCATACGAAAAAGCATCCGGCGAGATTTCTCTCCGGATGCTTTTTTCATTCCGCCGGGAGCGCCGCGATATCCGAAACGGAAATTTCGTACGCCGTCCGGCGCACTGCCTGACGGAGAATCGGTAAAAAAGGTTACTCCAACAGATTATAGTAAGAATCCAGAA
>OGYE01000343.1_pt1 | contig 28859 bp, 26 predicted proteins | sample 1576471 | NCBI WGS metagenome assembly OGYE01 (sample SAMEA3541532, study PRJEB24748) | human gut metagenome | biome: human gut; feature: human-associated habitat; material: faeces | place: China | collected 2012
TTGTGGGGCATCCGCTTCTCTTGTTGATGATTATTTAACAAAAGAAGGAAAACCTTTTGTCGGTTCCGAACGCCCGCCCGAGCCGAGCAGCGTTCCGCCGAAATAGCGCGTCGTGACGCAGCAGACGTCCGTCACCCCCGCGCCCTGCAGCACGGCGAGCGTCGGCTGGCCGGATGTGCCGCCCGGCTCGCCGTCGTCCGACCAGCGGAGGATGTTCCCCTCGCGCAGGACGTAGGCGAAAACGTTGTGCGTCGCGTCGGCATACGTCCGGCGCATTTCGTCGATGAACGCCTTTGCCTCGTTCTCCGATGTCACGGGCTTTATATGGCCGATAAACCGGCTTCGTTTGTCCTCATATTCCGCCTCGCCGTATCCGGCGGCGGTACGGTACGGCGTCATTGCTTCAGCTCCTCCGTGATGCGTGCGAGCAGCGTGTCCACGCCCTCGCCGGTGCGCGCGGAAATGCACACGCCGTCGCGCGTGTGGGGAAGTTCCGTAAGCGCCGGGATCGCGTCGCACTTATTATAAATGCGCAGCACCGGCGTGGCGGACGCTCCCAGCTCGCGGATGAGCGCGTCGGTGACCTTCGCCTGCTCCTCCCAGTCGGGCGCGGAAACATCGATGACGTGCAGCAGGAGATCGGCGTACCGCAATTCTTCGAGCGTGGCCTTGAACGCCTCGATGAGATTCGTCGGCAGCTTGCGGATGAAGCCGACGGTGTCGGAGAGCAGGATCTCCCGCTGAAGCTCCGGCAGCCAGAGACGGCGCGTCGTCGTGTCCAGCGTATCGAAAAGGCGGTCGTTCGCCGGGATGTCCGAGCGCGTCAGACGGTTGAGCACCGTGGATTTTCCGGCGTTCGTGTAACCCACCAGCGCGACCATCGGCATGGCGTTTTTCTCGCGGCGGCGGCGCTGCGTCGAGCGGACACGGCGCACCTGTTCGAGATCGGCCTGCAGATTCTGGATGATCCGGCGGATATGCCGCCGGTCGGTTTCGAGCTGCGTTTCGCCGGGGCCGCGCGTGCCGATGGGCGCGCTCGTACCGGCCTGGCGCTTGAGATGGGTCCACATGCCGGTCAGCCGCGGCAGCAGATATTCATACTGCGCGAGCTGCACCTGCAGCCGGCCCTCCTTTGTGCGGGCACGCTGGGCGAAAATATCGAGAATGAGTCCGCTCCGGTCCACGACGCGCACGCCGAGCTCTTCCTCGATCGCCCGCGCCTGCGAGGGCGAGAGCTCGTTGTCGATCACAACGAGATCGCACTCGTTGTTCGTTACGATCTCCTTTATTTCCTGCAATTTGCCCGCGCCGAGAAAGCTGCGCGGGTCAGGCGACTGGCGGGTCTGCAAAACCATGGCGACCGTGTCCGCGCCCGCGGTGTCCACGAGCGCGGCAAGCTCCTCCATCGAAATTTCGGTGGAGCGCTCCTCGGCGTCCATGCTCGATGCGGAAAGCCCCGCGAGCACCGCCCGTTCTCTTTTCTGCGTCAAGTCCTGAATGGGTAAACCCTCCCGGTCAATCGTCCGTTTCATCCTCGGGCAGCTTCTCCACGAGGATCTTTTCCACGCGAAGCCCGTCCTCGCCCATGGCGAGCACCTTTACGCGAAGACCGTCCGCCTCCACGGTATCGCCCACCTTGGGGAACGCGCCGAACTTCTCGATCGTCCAGCCGCCGGCGGTGGCGCTCGCGGTGTCGAGCGATTCCTCGGTCACGTCCAGAAGCTCCGCAAGATCGCCGATGGGGAGATCGCCGTCGATCTCATACATGCCGTCCGGCCGTTCAACGATCTCGTCTTCGACCTCGTCGGTCTCGTCCCAGATGTCGCCGACAAGCTCTTCGAGCACGTCTTCGAGCGTCACGATGCCGAGCGTTCCGCCGTATTCGTCCGTGACGACGGCGAGATGCTGCTGGTTTTTGCGCAGCTGCGCGAGCACGTCCGGCAGCTTCACGGTCTTATAGATATACAGCGGCTTCATAAGGTTGCTGCGGATGTCCGCGTCGGGATCGTCGAGCAGCGCCTTGTAAAAGCGGTTGAGATACAGTACGCCGATGACATTGTCGATGCTGTCCTCATACACGGGGATGCGCGAATACGGCAGATCCTCGCCCGAGAGCAAAAGCTCGCGCCAGTCGTCGTCAATATCGAGCGCCTCGACGTCGACGCGCGCGGTCATCACGTCCATGACGGCGATCTCGGAAAAGTCGAGCGCGCTGCGCAGAAGCTCGCTGCGGTCCTCGTCGATGACGCCCTCGTCCTCGACGGTCTCAATGATGGACTGCAGCTCGGCGGCGGCTTCCTCCTCGGTATTTTCGCCGCTGTGCTCGTCCTTGAGCGGAAGCGTAATAAGACGGATGAGCAGCGAAACGAGGAAGATGACCGGCGAGAGCACGATCATAAGAAAGCGGACGAACGGCGCGACCGTCATCGAAAAGCGGTTCGCGTTTTTCTTTGCGGCGATCTTCGGCGCGGATTCGCAGAACACGATGATGATCGCCGTCATGCAGAGCGTAATGAGGACCGACACCCAGCCGTTATATTTTTCTCCCAGCAGCGCAATGCCGAGCACCGTCACGATCGAGTCCGAGCCGATGTTGCAGAGGTTATTGCCGATGAGAATGGCGGAGAGCGCGTTTTCGTATTTGTCGATCACCTTGCAGGCGATCCCGGCGGCGCGGTTCCCCTCCTCGGCGGCGGACGCAAGACGCATCCGGTTGGCCGACGAGAGCGCCATTTCCGATGCCGAGAAAAACGCCGAACCGCAAAGCAGCACGAGCATCAAAAGCACATAGATCCACGTTGTCATGCCTCCTCGCCCCCTTCCTGCGTCTCTTCGGGCAGAAGCCGGATGAGGAGCTTGCGGATGCGCCGGTGGTCAATGGCCTCCACGGTCACCTTCAGCCGGTGCCAGGTGAAGCTCTCGCCCTGCGCGGGGATCATGTCGAACTGCTCATACACCCACTCGCCGACGGGCTTGTGCTCCCAGTCGGTATCCTCGGGATCGTCGTAGCCGAGCTCGTCGAAAAGGTCCTCCATGTCCATGTCGGCGCTGACCTCGTAGGTATCGCCGCCGAGCGCGCGGAATTCGACCTGCGCGACGTCGTCCTCGTCCCAGATCTCGCCGACCAGCTCTTCGATGATGTCCTCGACGGTCACGATGCCCATCGTGCCGCCATAGTTGTCCGTGACGACGGCGAGAGAGACCTTCTGCCGGTTGAGCTCTTCGAGCAGCTCGTCAATGGACGTGCTCTGGTGCACGAAGCACGGCGCGTCGAGCAGGCTGCGAAGCTCCGGGTATTTCCTCTCACGCAGGTATACGCGGACGTATTTGCGGATCTGCAGCACGCCGATGATGTTGTCGATGCTGCCCTCGTACACCGGCAGGCGGCTGTGGCGCTGCTCGCGGATGAACGAGAGGATCTTCTCCGGCGGCGTGTTCACATCGAGCGCCGCAACGTCTACGCGCGGCGTGAACACGCGCTCGACTGTTACGTCCGCAAACTCCAGCGCCGAGTGGACGAGCTCCGCCCGGTCCTCGGGCAGCTCGCCCTCGTCGGTCATCGTTTCGATGATGTCGTAGAGCTCATCCTCGGTCACGGTGATCTCCGGCTCGCCCTTGGCGAGATTCGAGAAGAATTCTCCGATGTGCGAAAGTGCCTTCGCCAGCGGCGCGAAAATGCGCATAAAAAAGCACAGGGACGGCGCCGTCGCAAGGGCGCACCGTTCACTGTAGCGCTTGGCGATGCTCTTGGGGAGCATCTCTCCGGCAAAAAACACCGCGATCGTGCACACGATCGTGCCAAGCGCCACCCAGCTCGCGCCCCAGGTGCGCGTAACGAGCACCGTTGTGAGCGTAGCGGTGGAGATGTGGACGATATTCGTGCCGATGAGGATCGCGGAAATTGCGCGGTCAAAATTGTCCTGTACGTAAAGGGCTCTCTTCGCCTTCTGGTCGCCCTGATCGAGCCGCGTCTTGAGTCGGATGCGGCTGACGGACGTGGCGGCCGTCTCTGCCACGGCAAAATACGCCGCCATGCAGAGAAGAAAAACGATAGGTATCCAAGACAGCCAACTGTCGCCGTCCATGTGGGGTCATCACACTCCATTTTTTATATAGTTATAATAGAATACCATATTGTGCCCCGCGCGTCAAGCGCTTACCGGACACTCCGCCGCTTCTGTCTGCGGAAACCACGCGCCGGGCGCACGCACCGCGCGGGCCGGCTCGATGTGCCCGCTCATGCGCGATGTCTCGCGCGGGTTGAGGGCCCGGATCTCCCCGGTCGCCTTGATGATGGCTTCGGCGCACTTGCTGACGCCCTTCGTCCATTCCTCATAGAGGTATAAAGAGAGCCGGCGCGGCTCTTTTCGCTGCCGCGCCGGCGTAAATGCGCTGGTGGTTCAGTCTTCGGTACTCATACCGGCCTGCGCCGCAACAGCCTTGTCTTCGATCTTGTAGCTGCGGTTCATGCCGTTTTTGAGAGCAGCGAAGAACGCTTCGGAGTCCTTGCTGTCCTGTTTGGTGAAGAGACTCACAACGACCATGCAGATCGCGGCGCCGAGCATGCCGATCGCGCCGTACCAGGTGCCGCCGATGTTCCACACAAAGTAGGTCGCGAGCACGAGCACCGTGCCGACGACGGAGGAAACGATGGCCGCCTGCTTCGTCGCCTTCTTCCAGTAGATGCCGAGTACCAGCACCGGGAAGAGCGGCATGACGATCGCGATGGAGAACATGATGAGCGTGAAGATGAGCTCCGGGGGATCGAGCGCGAGCAGCATCGAGCCGATGCCGAGCACCGCGATGATGATGCGGTTGGCGTTCACGCCCTTCTTGCCGCTGAGATCCATGTGGAACGTGTTGCGCAGCAGGTCGTCCGCCACGATGGCCGAGGCGACCGAGAGGAACGCGTTGGAGGTCGAAAGGCCGACGGCGGAAGCGCCGATGAAGAACGCGACCATGAGGATCTTCGCGAGCGCCGGGTTGAAGCTCACAACGAAGTTCTTGACGATGTAGGGGATGATGAGCTCGGTCTCGGAGGTCGGCAGCCCCTGCACGAGGGCGAGACCGATGAGACCGATGAGCATGGTACCCGTCCAGACGATGCCCTGCAGGACCGGCGTCATGTAGGAAAGGCGGCGCTGCGCCTTGAGATCGTCGCCGAAGTAGCCGGAGCGCACGAACACGTGCGGCAGCATGATCGTCCAGCCGATGGCGCAGGAGAACGGATAGCCGAAGCGGGAGGCGTACGGCACCCAGCCGTCCGGTCCGGGGTAGGAGAAGAACGAGGGGACGTCATCCCAGAGCTTCGTGACCGCCTTGCTCAGCGAGCCGCCGAAGCCGACGATCAGAGCCGCGATAACGATGACCCAGAGCAGGAGAATGAAGAGGAGGCCCTGCACCGTGTCGGCCGTGGCGGCAGACTTGACGCCGCCGACACAAACGAACACCGTCATGATAAGGCCAACGACGATGACCGCGAGACGGTAGTTGATCGCGCCGTCAGTGGCGTACTGCGCAGCGTTGGCGATAGCCACGAGCACCGAGGCAATGTACGGGAACGAAGCGCACAGGAAGATGAGCGCGAGGATGATGCGCAGCGCGCGGGATTTGAAGCGGGCGTCATAGAAGTCCGCGGGAGTGGAGAACGTGCCGCCCATCTCGCGGTTGATGATCCACACCTTGTTCATCGTGAAGTGGGCGATGATCGGGAAGAGGGCGATGTAGCTCATCTCGCTGATCCAGTAGCCGAGACCGCCGCGGTAGTACGCGCCGGGTCCGGCGAAGAATACCCACGTGCTCATAAGCGAGGCGATGTAGGTCATAACGAGCACCGGCCATTTGACCGACGCGGTCAGCAGGCTCCCGCCCGCGGCTTTTTTCTTGTCCTGAACGGTGACGTAAACGGCCACGCCCAGGAGGAAGCACATATAGAGCGCAAAGGCGATCCAGATAGTAGTCGGACTCAGCATAACTTACTTATCCTCCTTCTTTTCGTTTCTCAGCTTGTAGATGCGATAGACCTTCGGGAGGAAGATGTAGGTGATGACCCAGATGGGCAGCACCGTGAGCGCGGCGTGGATGAGCGTCGCCGTCGGCTGGTTGTAGGGGGGGACGCCGGGGATGTTGTAGGCGATGTAGAGGATCGTGGTGATGATGAGCCAGATCCCTTCGGTCTTGGTGATCTTCATGTTTCTCTCCTTTTCCTTGTTACTCGTTTTTTGGCGGCGATCGCGGGAAAAAGGGTACAGAAACTCCACCCTGCCGGTATTAGACCTCCGGCAGGGCTGGTTCCATCGCAATGAACATTATTTTATCCTGCCGGAGAACGGACGGGAGGCGATCCACACGCCCTCCGGCAGGAAGCTGCTGAAATCAGTCTTTGACGAGAGCGGCGTGCGCCTTCTTGAGGACCTCGTCCACGGCCGCAGCCTTGTCGGCGGGCAGCGCGTAGTCGGCTTCCTCGGCCATGAGGGCGTAATACTTCTCTTCGGCCTTGTCGAGCAGGGTCTTGCTGCCCTCGCGCTCCCAACGGACGACGCCGTCGCGGTTGAACATGTCGGGGCGGTGGGGCTCCTCAAAGTGGCGGAAGGTGTGCTCGCTCATAAGGAAGCTGAACGCGGGATCCTTGTCGATGCCTTCGATGAGCTCATCCCAGTCGATGGTCTCGTCGTTGACGTCAAGACCGGCGCGCAGGCGCTGGGCAATGCCCATGATCTCGTTATCAATGATGAGCTGCACCGGGGAGATGGTCTTCGCGGTCTCGAGCTGGCCCATGCCGCCGAGGACGGAGGCGTTGGACATCGCCATCGCGTGGATGAGGCTCGTGCGCTCGATGAAGTTCTGCGCGTCGAGGCAGAGGCTGTCGGTGCCGGTGCCGTAGGAATGGGCGCGAATGTTGTAGCCGCGCTCGAAGAGGTCCATGCAGATGAGACGGGCGAAGGTGATCTCGGTGTTGGACTGCAGCGTGTAGGTGCTCTGCATATCCATGGAGAACAGCAGGGTCGTCGCGATGATCGGCAGGCCGGGGCAGAGAAGCTCGAGCATGACGATCTGGGCAAGAACATCGGCGCAGGCGACGAACGCGGTGCCCTGGGCGGTCACGGGGGTGTTCGCGCCGGCGGTGGGCAGAGCGCAGGGCTGCACGGGCACGCCGTACTTCGCGCTGAGATACAGGATCTCGGCGTCCATGTGCTTGTAGGTCAGCGCCGGGACGCTGCAGGCGATCATGCTGACGATCGGGCGCTCGCGGAGCTTGTCGTAGCCGCCGACAGCCGCCGCGGCCATGTCGATGAGGAACTGTACGTTGTCCGCCTCGTAGGGCTGGATCCAGATGTGCTTGCCGGAGAGCTTGAGAGCGTCGGCGAGAACGTAAACGTCGATCGCATCGCCGGGGTAGTACTCGCCGGAGACGGAGGGCAGCGTAACGTAGTCCAGATTCTCCATCTTGTTGGTGAGATGATACCACTCGTGCTCTTCCTCGGGCTTGATATAGTGGGTCTCGTTCTTGATGTTGCGGTAGTTGGGCGCGCCCGTGCAGGTGCGGGTGTAGAAGCGTCCGTCGGGGGAGGGGAACTTCAGGTCGTGCTTTCCGTCGGGGGAGTAGAGCGTGAACTCGGCGGGAACGGCGGCGATGGCCTTGTCGATGAGCTCCTTCGTGAAGCGCACGTCGCGCGCTTCCATATCAACGATGCAGCCCTTCTCCTCGAGAGCCTTGAGCATCTCCTCGTGGTCGAGGTGGACGCCGCGCTCGATGAGGATCTGCTCGAGGCGACCCTTCATGTATTCGAGCTCTTTCTGGGAAAGAACGTCGTACTTAATACGCTGATGCATAATCTTTATCCTCCTTAACTTTCGTGCGCTCAGGCGCCCTTGGAAGCGGCGTAGGCCTTCGCCCACTGCGCAGCCTCGGCCGCGTCGGCGGTGAAGGCGTCCGCGCCGATCTTGTCCGCCCACATCTGCGTTACGGGAGCTCCGCCGACCATGACCTTGACCTTGTCGCGCACGCCGGCGTCGGTGAGCTGCTGGATGATGTGGCCCTGCTCGTTCATGGTGGTGGTCAGCAGAGCGGAGAGGCCGATGACGTCGGGGTTGTACTTGTTGATGGCGTCGATGAACTTCGCGCCGTCAACGTTGCTGCCGAGGTCGATGACTTCGAGGTTGGCGCTGCGCATCATAAGCGCAACGAGGTTCTTGCCGATGTCGTGCAGGTCGCCCTTAACGGTGCCGACGACGGCGGTGCCGAGCTTGGTGGACTCGCCGGCGGCGAGCAGCGGCTGGATGACTTCCACGCCCATGTTCATGACCTTCGCGGCCAGCAGGACGTTGGGAACAAACACTTCGTTTCTGGCGAACTTTTCGCCGATCTCGTTGATGCCGGGGAGAAGGCCGCCGTCGAGGATCTCCTGGGCGCCGATGCCCTCGTCGAGAGCCTGCTGGACCTTGGCTTTGATGGTGCGGATCTGACCGGTAATTACCATCTGGGAAATTTCATTGAGAGTGGACATAGCGTGATTTCCTCCGTTAAAAAAATCTTCTTTTTTTACAATTCTTCGTCAGGGAGAGGATCGATCCCGCAGGCTTTCAGGGCCAAATTCACCGTTTCCACCGCGTCAGCGGCATATTCCGCATTGTGCTCGCGGGCAAACCGGCCGTTGACCGGCGCGCCGCCGACAATGATGTGCCACTGATCGCTTTCCTCCGCCTCGCGGAGAGCGCGGATCGTTTTCTTCATGCCGGCGACCGTCGTAGTGAGCATTGCCGAGATCGCGATGATGTGGGAGTTGTTCTCCCGCGCCGCGGCGACAAATTTCTCCGGCGGGACGTTCGTCCCAAGATCGACGACATGGAATCCGGCGCTCCGGAGCATGATGGAAACGAGCGTCTTTCCGATGGTGTGGATGTCCCCGCTGACGGTGCCAAGCACAACGGTCTCCGAAAGCGAGAGGACGTCCGGGCCCACGATAAGCGGCGAGAGAAGGTCGATCCCGTCCTGCACGGCTCGTGCCGACATCATGATCTGCGGGATGAATTTCTCGCGGCGGGACAGCTGTTGGCCGAGCGTGTCCATGCACGGCAGAAGTCCGAATCTTACGATCTTCTGCGGCGGCATCCCGGCTTCCAGCAGCTGCCGGCAGGCCGTGCGGACCGCTTCGCGGTCACCCGAAAGAACGCCTTGTTCGAGGTGGTGAATTTTTTCCTCCATGGGAACTCTCCTCCAGTACCTTGTGTCCAGTATAAGAAATCCGCTTCGGTTTTTCTCTGAAAAAGAGGGACAAAAATGGTAAAATACCGGTCAGGTTCTCCTGCCGCAGCAGGGGTGTTTTGCCGTTTTGGCCGTAATATAATCCCTCTCACGGATTTTTGTTGTAGAATTTTTAGCAGAATTGGTAAAATCTTTGTTTTTCGTCATTTTTTGTTTTACAACGCCTTTGCTATCGCCTATGATGCAGTTATAGGGGCTGTAACGCTATAGCCGCTGTAATAAAGAAAGAAAGGGCGGGGCTTTTCCCATGGACAGACTCTACGACGCGCTGGATGCTTTCAGCAGCTGTACCGGTATCCCTGTGACGGTGTACGACACGGAAAACCGGATCACGCGGGAATTCAACGCGGAACAGAAGGTCTGCCGCCTGTTCCCGCATTTCAGCCAGAGCGAGGGCTGTCAGGGGTATCTGACCTTCTCGATGGATGAGTCTTTCGCGCTCGGCGAGCCGTACATATTCTTCTGTCCGGCGGGCTTCGTCGAGATCGCCGTTCCCATACTATATAATGGTGCGCGCAGGGGCTGCGTGCTGGCCGGGCCGCTTGTGCTCGGCAGTGTGGACGAAAAGCTGCTCGCGCGCATCATGGAGCTCAATCCGGACGACTCGGCGCTCTTCCCGCGCGTGGCTCTCTTTCTCCAGAACGCCAAGGAGAGCACGCCCGAGCAGATACAGAAGATCGCAACGCTTCTTTACGCCTCGGTGCTCAGCTCACGCCAGAACTGGGAGGAATATGAACACATCCGCGCCCGCAGCCGCGGCCAGATCAGCGCCGGAGAGACGGTGCAGCAGTTCAAGCTCTCCGTCAGCACCGGCGGCGAGACGGAAGAAACGCTCTGGCAGCGCCTGCTCGCCGGTCTGCGTGAGCGCGACCGCGAGGCCGTAAACGAGGCAGCCTCCGGCCTCTTTGACGAGTTTCTTCTCGTGGAAGCGGGAAATTTCGATCTCATCCGCATGCGGCTCATCGAGCTTTTCACGATGCTCTCCAAGGCCGCGCTTGATTCCGGCATCAATCTGAACAAGATCCTCGCCGCCGGGCTCGACCCGCTCGAGGCGCTCAACCAGGCGCAGTCGGTGGAGGAGCTGGCCGTGTGGACGCAGAAGCTGATCGACCACTTTTTCTCGCTCGTGCCGGAGCCGCCCGCGCCCGTCTATTCTCCGCTCATCACGCAGGCCATCGAGCTCATCGGCGAGCGGTACGCGGAAAAGCTCACGCTGCGCGACGTGGCCGGCAGCATCCATATCAACGAATCATACCTATCCAAGCTCTTCAAAAAGGAGCTCGGCGTCGGCTTTACGGACTATCTCAACAGCCTGCGCATCCAGAAGAGCGTAGAGCTGCTCTCGCAGCCGGACATGAACCTTCTGGAGATCGCCGGACGCGTCGGCTTCGACGATCAGAGCTATTTTACCAAAGTTTTCAAAAAAATCACAGGGAAAACCCCGCGGCAGTTCAAAGTTTCCGCCAGTGCGGACAAGCTGCTCGACAACGAGTACATCCGCGGCTTCCCCGTGCCGCAGATAGGAGGTAAATGATATGACGTTCTTCCCCGTCTCCGTGGATGAGCTCAAATACGACAAGAATCGCATCTTCACACGGCTCAAGCTGCGGGCGGATCCCAACACAAATGCCTACGCCGAGAGCATTTTCCCGTACCTCGTGGAGCTGCTGCGTGAGAACATTGAGCTTGTTCTTGCCTACAACATTACAGACAACGACCTGACCATCGCCTCGCCGGAGCTTTCGAGCTGCGATATGCTCGCGGTGTGCTACTGCGGCGCCACGCAGAAGATCGTAGACTGCGTGGACGATCTCATGGCGAAGAGCGATTTTCTCGAGGGCTACATTCTCAACGACCTCGCCAACGAGGTGCTTTTCAACGCCTCAAACGCGATGAACCGCCGGCTTTATAACGAGTTCAAGGCGCAGGGCTACCATCTCAGCACGCGCCTCACGCCGGGCGAGAACCATTTGAGCATGGAATATCAGGCGCAGTTCCTCTCTCTGCTCACGCAGGGCGAGCCGTTCCCCGCCACGCTCACCGAGCACTACATGCTCCAGCCGGAGAAGGCCATGCTTTACGCCTACGGCGCGGGCACCGGCCTCCCTGACCGATCCATCGATCACGACTGCTCCAAATGCCCGAATCTCTCGTGCTATATGCGCCGGGACACGAATCCGTAAACAGGAGGCTGCTTTTATGGAATACACCGTTCGTATCGCCGGAACGCCATGCGAAACGCGCGTTTCCGGCGGCACGCTTGCCGAGGCGTGCGCCCTGCTCGGCCACCCGCTCGAGCTCGTCTGCGGCGGCAACGGCCGCTGCGGGAAATGCGATGTTCTCGTGGAGCGCCGCGGCGTGCGCGAGACCGTGCGCGCGTGCATCACGCCCGTCACGGAGGACATCACCGTTTTCCTTGAAGTTTCGGAGGACGCCTCCGCGCAGATCCTCACCTCCGGCGGCGCACACGATGTCTTCGCCCCCGCGGTAACGAAAGCCGTTCTCTTTCCCGCCGAGCGGGAGCCGGAGCACTGCGGCGCTTATCTCCGCGGCGTTTCGCTCGCGGCGGCGCGGCAGTTTTCCCGCGCGCACCGCGACGCGGAGGAAGACCCGCTCACGTTCATCCGCCATGAGGATACGCTCCTCGGCGTGCAGCGCGGCGATACGGCGCCGCGTCTTTACGGCGCCGCCGTGGACATCGGCACAACGACCGTTGCCATGTATATCTACGATCTTACGACCGGCGCTCTTCTCCACACCGGCTCGGCGCTCAACGGCCAGATCCGGTACGGCGCGGATGTCATCGCGCGCATCCAGCACGCCATAGAGCACGAAACCGGGCTTGCGGAGCTCAACTGCGCCATTCTTGACACGATCGACGCTCTTCTCGCCGCCGCGTCAAACGCCGTGCCGGGTCTCTCGGACGATCTCTGGCAGCTCGTTTTCTGCGGCAACAGCACGATGCAGCATCTCTTCCTCGGCATTGACCCGTCCGCGCTCGGCGCGGAGCCGTTTGCGAGCGTCACCGCGGACACCGTGCGCGCTCCCGCCGGGGAGATCGGACTGAAAAACTGCCCCGCGGGCGCGCTCGTGGAGTTTCTGCCGCTGCTCGGCGGGTTCGTCGGCGCGGATACGACCGCCGTGCTGCTCGGCGTGCCGGAGGAAGGCGTGCATCTCGCCGTCGATCTCGGCACGAACGGCGAGATTGCCGTCGGCAACGCGCGCGACGGCTTTCTCACCTCCTCCACCGCCTGCGGCCCTGCGCTTGAGGGCGGCAACATCGAATGCGGCATGCGCGGCTCGGAGGGCGCGATCGACCACGCAGACATCACACCGGACGGGGAGCTTTGCTTCCACGTCCTCGGCGAGGGCGAGGCGAAGGGGCTCTGCGGCTCCGGCATCATCGACATGACCGCCGCGCTCGTCCGCTGCGGCCTCGTGGACATGACCGGACGGCTCCTCCCGCGCGACGAATTCGCCGCGGAGCATCCGGACAGCCCCCTGCTCGACCGGCTTGAGCCGGTGGGCGAATACAATAACGCCTTCTTCCTCACGCGCGGCGAGCATCCGGTCTATCTTTCGCAGGAGGATATCCGTCAGATCCAGCTCGCCAAAAGCTCGATCTGCGCCGGGTGTCTGACGCTCTGCCACGAGCACGGCATTGAGCCGGAGGAGCTCGATTCGCTCATCCTCGCCGGGGCGTTCGGAAACTACATTGACGTGGACAACGCTTTGTATATCGGCCTTCTCCCCGCCGCGCCGCACGACAGGGTCGTCGCCGTCGGCAACGGCGCGGGCAGCGGCGTGTGCCGCTATCTCCGCGACCGCGCGGAGAGCGCCCGCTGCGAGCACATCCGTGCCGTCACGCATCACGTGGAGCTCAACGCCAGCGCCGAATTCATGGAGCAGTACATCATGAACATGAATTTTAATGTTCTGTAATCGACCCGATAAAAAAGGTGTCAGCCGGAGCGATCCCGCTGACACCCTTTTTCTTTTCCGCTGAAAACGCGAAAACGGGGCGTCCGGCCGAAACGACACAGACGCCCCGAAAGGAGAAAAGAAACGATCACTTATTCCGCTTGACAACGCCCTTCTGCAGGATGATGTTCGCATACTGCGAGGTCTCGCCGCTCTGCACGATGTAGCAGGCCTGCTCCGCCTTATCGTAGAACGCGTACCGCTCCAGATAGCCCGTGCACGCCTCGCCGCGCTCGTCGTACTTCTCGATGATCTTTTTGTATTCGTCCAGAATGGGAAGCGCAAGATCGCGGTCACACTCGGACTTTGCCATGTACAGCACCGGCTTTTCGGCGTAGGTGTCCAGCGGCATGAGCGCCAGAATGGCGTCGAGAAGCTCCGGGATGCCGTGGCCGTCCGCGCGGATGATCTCCGCCGCGCCGCGGCGGCTCACCCCGTCCGAGGGGAAGTTCCCGTCCGCCAGCACGATCGTGTCCCCGTGTCCCATCGCGTAGACCGCAGCGAGAAGCTCCGGAGAGAATACCGGTGAAATGTGGTTGAGCATGGCTTTTTCCTCCTTATATCTTTGGCTTTTTTACGGCTTTTCGGGATGGTTGGGGCCGAAGTGCTTGAGCATGACCAGCGGCTCGCACGCATGATCCCCGATCGTGCCGCGCCCCTGCGTCAGGATGCAGCCGCAGGAGGCGGCCCGGCAAAGAGAACAGACGCAGCACGAAGATCAGGATCCGACGGAAGAAAGGATCTCTCGGCTGTTCCTATATCGTTTTTCTTTATTTTATCGTACCCGGCGCTCAAACGCAAGGATTTGTATGATCCATTTCCTCCGGCCGTGCCGGCAGCGCTTCCTCCTCGGCGGGGGCGAGCGTTGTCCGCGGGGAGCGGAGCATCCGGTGCGATCGCGCCGCGATGATCGGGAAATCGGGCGCAACCGACTCTGACCGGCGGCTTCTACCTTATCTCCGCACCAGATTGGCGCTGATGCCGCGCATGGCTTCGGCAAATTCGGCGTCGAGCTTTTCGCGCCGGGCGAGATCGCACGCCGTCACCATGCCGACGAGCCGCCCGTTTTCCGCCACGGGCAGACGGCGCAGCTGCTCGCGCGCCATGAGCGCGGCGGCGCTCTGCACGCTGTCGCCCGGCCGCGCCGTCACGACCGCGCGGGACATGACCTCCGAAACGCGCGTGTCTGCGGGGTCGTTATCCAGCGCAAGACAGCGCAGCACGATGTCCCGGTCGGTGAGCACGCCGCGCAGCCGCCCGGTGCTGTCCGTCACGGGCAGCGCGCCGAGATTCCACCGCCGCAGCAGCCGCGCCGCCGCCGTGACCGGCTCGTCCTGTCCGACGGTGATGACCTTTGCCGTCATGATCTCCTGAACTTCCATAATAAATATATCCTCCCTGTTCGGTTTGTTCCTTACAGGGAGTATGGACAATTGGCGCGGCTCTTAACCCGGCGCGGCGAGAGAGGCGAGCATTTCCCCCGCGGCGCGGCCGAAAAGCTCCGCGGCGGCGAGCGCTTCGGAGAGCGTGTTGCCGTTCGTGCCGACTTCTATAATGAGAGAGCCGGTCGTATACTGCTGGTTGTACCGCTCCGGCGCGAGATGGATCGGGCGCATGAGCGCGCCGTTTGCCGATACTGCCGCGGCCTGCATCGCGAGCGCGAGCTTGAGATTTTCCCGCCAGAGCGGATGTTCGAGATATTCGTCCGTGCCGCATACGAGCATCACCTGCGCCATGCCGCTTCCGGCGGCGCAGGTCTTATAGACGGTCGATTCGTCGCCGATGGCGTCGCGGTGGACGTCCAACACGAGCGCGATGTCCGGATACTCGGCAAGATACGCCTCGATGGACGCCGCGGCGCGCTCATAAGAGCCAGCGTAGCTCGGATAATCGTAGAGCGTGCGGTCGTGCAGCACGCGAAGGCCGTATTCCTCGAGCACGGAGCACAGTACGTCGCCCACGCGGATGACCGAGCGCCCCGGATCGGTCGTGCGGAAGGGGTCGCTCGGCGTATATTCCTCGCCCGCCGCGGGGAGATATGCCTCCGTGCCGTGCGTATGTATTATCAAGATCTGCGGCCCCTCCGCGCCGAGCTTCTGCACGAGCGGCTCGGCCATGAGCGCGGCGATATCCGCTTCAAGGTCCGTTTTGTTCCGGATCTCCATACCGGTATCGTCCGTGAACGGCACGATCTCCGGCGTCGGCTCGCTCGTGGGCTCGGGCGTGATCTCCGGCGTCGGCTCCGGCGTCGGTTCCGGGGTAGGTTCGGGCGTCGGCTCCGGTGTTGGTTCCGGTGTCAGTTCCGGCGACGGTTCCGCGGCCGGCTCCGGTGTGATCTCCGGCGCCGACGCTTCGATAGGAAGGTTGTCCGCGAGCAGGAGCTGTCCGGAAGCGTGCGCGTCGCCGAGTTCGAGCGCGAGCAGCGCCGCGCCGAGACGCCCGCTTTCATATGTCTCGGCGGCGCGCTCGACCGGCTGGGCCAGCGCCCCGGCATGGAATACCAGCTGCGCCGCCATAATTGCCGTGCACAGCAGCTTTCCCTTCCGGTTCATCGTTCCGCCTCCCCTACCCATCGATACTATCTATCTTATGGCGCGGCGGCGGAGAATATGCCAACGGCTTGTTGACGCCTTTCGCCCCGGCATGATAGAATTATAAAACATCCGGACGAAAGGGGGCGCAGACTATGCGGACACGGCTGAATATGTTCATGCTCGGGCGAAACGGCGTGGACTTTCTCAATAAGCATCTCTTCCGCATTGCGGCCATTATTGCCGGGCTGAATCTGCTGCTTCTGTGGCGGATCGGCTCCGTTCCGTTTCTTATAGCGGGCTACGCCCTGTTCCGGACGCTCTCCCGCAATCTTCCCATGCGGCAGGCGGAGGACATGGTCGCGCGCGAGAAATACGACCGCGCGAAGGAAAAGATTTCCGGTGCGCTGCATCGCGCGAAGCAGAGCCGCGATTTCCGGTTTTTCTCCTGTCCCGGCTGCAGCAGCTATCTGCGCGTGCCGCGCGGCAAGGGCCGCATTCAGGTCACCTGCCCCCGCTGCGGGCACCGGTTCGACCGGAAGAGCTGAAAAATCAGCGGAGCTTCATATGGAGGTACATACCATGACCATGGAAGAAATACTCACATCCGGCCTTGCGGAGCTCGGCGTCCCGGCGACGGCAGCGCAGCTCTCGCAGCTCCGGGCCTACTATACGCTGCTCGACGAGCGCTCGAAGGTGATGAATCTCACCGCCATCGAGGGCGAGGAGGCGACGGCGCGCCTGCACTTTCTCGACAGCGCCGCGCTGCTCCGGTATGTGCGTCTCTCCGGCAAGACCGCCGCGGACATCGGCTCCGGCGCGGGCTTTCCGGGACTTGTCGCGGCGATCCTCGCGCCGGACGCGGACATCACGCTCATCGACAGTCTCCAGAAGCGCGTGACGTTCCAGCAGGAGGTGTGCGATACGGTCGGTCTCGGGAACGTCACATGCCTTGCCGGACGTGCCGAGGAAGAGAGCGCGCTGCGCGAGAGCTTCGACGTCGTCACATCCCGCGCCGTGGCGCGCATGACGATGCTCTGCGAGCTCTGCCTGCCGCTCGTGCGCGTCGGCGGCGTGTTCGCCGCGATGAAGGGGCCGGAGCCGGAGGAAGAGGTGCAGGAGGCGGCGCGCTGCATCCGCACGCTCGGCGGCGGGAAACCGCGCATCGAGAAATACACCGTTCCCGGCACGGACGCCGTGCACAGCGTCGTTATCATCCCGAAAACCGCACCCACCCCGGCGAAATATCCCCGCCGGTTCGCCATGATCAAAAAGCAGCCGCTCTGAAAAAAAGACAGCAAAAGCGAGACTTCTGTGGAAGAAGTCTCGCTTTTCCGATTATCTTAGATTGTCAAAGTTTTACCGGCGCTTTCTATTCCTCACGGCCGGTATCTCCGGGAAAACGTCTCTTCCAATACGCCGACCCACGCGGCGAGATTTTCCGGCGATGGCTCGTGCAGGGCGCGCTCATAGACCGCGGCGTCGTCCGGCGCGGTATTTGCCATCCGGCGCAGCGCCTTTTTCGGCCCGAAGTAATACTCGCCGCGCAGATCATAATAGATGCTCAGGCTGTCCGTGAGCAGCCAGTGCAGCCGGTAGCAGCCTTCCGCGTCGCCGCGCTCCGTTCGCTGGAGCATTTTCCGGCACCACGAGAGCGACTGCGCGTTTTCCGCCTCGGTCTTTTGCGGGGCGCTCTCGATATGGGCGTTCACCTCAGCCCGGAGTGCCGAGAGCCGCCCGGTCACATCCTCAACGATCACGCTGTCATGGAGCTGCAAAAAATCCTCCGTGTCATACGGCGCGGCGAAATGCGCCGCGCCGTAGAGCCAGACGTCCAGCTCCGTACCGAAAAGCACCGAATCGTCGTGTCCGGTCTCGCCGTCCGGCAGCAGGAGCAGCGCGTCAAAGTCGCTGTTCCGGTTGTTCGAGCTGTCGGCAAACGAGCCGTATACGGCGATGCCGAGCGGACGGTATTTCTCCCGCAGCGCTTTGATGATCTTATCCGCAATATCCATCGGCACTCAAAGCTCCGGGGCGATATCGATGTTCTCGCCGCGCAGCGCGACTGCCGCGCCGTTCTTCGCCTCGGCGCTTTCAGAGTGCGCGAGCAGCCACTTGTTGCAGGCGGCGAGATATTTGTCCTCCGGCGAGCCGCCGCGCAGCACGGGCTTTTCCGTATTCGTCCCGCGCGGCAGCGCGACGAGCACGCGAAAGCCCGCCGTTTCGTCCGTGTGGCAGGGGGCATAGTGCAGCGTCGTGGCGTATACCTCCACGAGCACCCCGGCGGGGACGCGGAACGCCTTCACCTTCGCGGTATCGAGCACGCCGTCTTCGATCTCGTCCTGCTTGGCAAGCAGAAGGATAAAGTCGCCGAGACCGAGATTGAATTCGCTGTCGCGGTGGTATTCAAGGCAGTTAAGCTTTGTATTGCGCCCCCAGCACATGCCAAGCTGCACCGGCATGCCGCCGAACACGCTCGTCCGATAGTCCGCGAACGCTTCGCACGCCTCAAGCGCAGCAATAGACGGCTCATACGCCGTGCCGCTCTCCGGCAGGGGGATCTTTTCCATTTCGCGCAGCAGCGCCGCGCTCTCTATACCGGAATGCACGCGCCCGTAGCGCGCGAACTCCGCATCGTATACCGAACAGATCTTCATAGCGGCCTCCCTGTTTTTTATAATCCCATCGTATCAGAAAAAGCGCCGCAGGACAAGAGAGAGGTCTCTTGCTCCTGCGGCACTTTTTATCGCTTTATTCTTTTTCGCCCACGACCTGATACATTTCGCCGGTCGAGATAACATCCGTCACGCGAAGGTGCCGCGCGAAGATCGCCGCGAGCGCTTCGGCCTCCATGAGCCCGTTGGAGACACGGCTCGCCGCGCCGTGGTGGTGCGCGTCGATGTCCGCGCGCGAGCTGCCGTGCGCCACGGTGAGCCGGCCGCCGGGGGCGAGCAGCGCGGCAAGGCGCGCCACGAGCCGCTCCGGGTCGGGAAAATGTGGAAAGGCGTTATAGATGACGATCGAGTCAAAGCCCTCGCCAAGCGGCGCGGTCTCCGCGTCGCCGCAGACGAAGCGCACGTTCTCCTGCGGGAATTTTTCGCGCGCGATGCGGATCATCTCGGGGGAGATGTCCACGGCGGTGACGCTCTCGACGTTCCGGCGCAGATAGTCACCGATGAGCACGCCCGTGCCGCAGGCAATGTCCAGCACGCGGCTGCCCGCCGTCACCTTCGCGTTATCGAGAATGCGGCCGATCTTCTCGTCGCTGCGGACCATACCGGCGTCCCATTCTCCGGCGCGCTCATCGAAGAACGCGATCACATCCTTCTGCTCGATCATCCCTGCGTCCCCGCAAAGAACGCGGCGGTGTCGATCTTCTGGTAGCCGCCAAAGCTGTTCGGGCAGGCATAGATCTCTTCGGCCAGAGGCTTTCCGAGGAACGCGGTCGTGACGCGGTCCGTCACTTCGGTCATGTCAACATCCTCAAAGCGATCGGGATAGGCGGTCTTCGCAGCGAACCACGTGTTGATGAGCGCGATCTCATAGTTGGTATAGTAGGCGTTGTAGGCAAGCTGGAGATACGCCTCGCCCTCGCGCCAGGCACGGCAGGTATCGAACATCGTGGGATCCTCGGCGTAAAGAGGCTTGATGTTCTTCACGGCGGCGGCGTCAAAGATCATGGCGTCCATGTCCTCGCCGAGCGCGACGAATTTCTCCGCCTCGATCGGCTGCGCGCCGGGCGCTCCAAGGCCGGAGACAACGTTCTTCACGTTCGCCACGCGGAAGGAAACATAGTCCTGCGCGGTCATCAGGTGGTTCGTCGTGCCCCAGTTGCCGAGACCGCAAATATAAACGGCGGGCTTGTCCTCTTCGGCGATATCGGCGGTACGCGCTTCGATCCCGGCGCGCTCGGCGGCGATGAAGCCGATGAGTGTCTCTGCCTTCTCGCTCTCTTCAAAGATCGTGCCGAGAAGGCGGACGCTTTCATTGAATCTCTCGTCAAACACGCTGTCCGGCCCGCTCATCAGCGTTACAACCGGGACGCCGAGCTGCTCCTGCAGGGCGTTGGCCTTATCCGCATCGCCGTAAAGGGAGATGACGATATCCGGCTCGCAGGTGAGGATCTTCTCCGCCTCGGGGCTCTGGGCATTCGGCCCGCCGACGCCGCAGGAGGGCAGCGACGCGAACATGTCGCTGTGGGCGAGCACATAGGGCCGCGCGACGGAATCGAACATCTTCGGGCGCTCGGAGAGCGTTTCGTTGTCGATATCCTCCACGCCGCAGAGCAGGGATACGTCGCCGATGTAGCTGTAGAGCCGCAGCGCGCCCGCGCCGATGCACACGACGCGCTGATACGAGCCCGGCTTCACGGTGATCTCCCGGCCGATGAGGTCGGTAACGGTGATCTCCGCGCTCTCGGCGGGCGCTTCCGTCGCTTCGACCGGTGCTTCCGTGGGAGCTTCCGCGGCCGCCGGGGTCTCGGCCGGGGCCGCGCCGCACGCGGCAAGCGAAAGGAGCATTGCAAGCGCGAGCAGCAGAGAAAGGAGCTTAGCTTTCTTCATAGTATTTTCCTCCCAAAATAACTTTCTTTCCGTCTACGGTGATGATGCGGGATTGAATATCGAAAATGTCCCCGATCACTTCGCTCGTGAGTACGCTCTCGTCTCCGGCGTAGCGCACCGCGCCGTCCCGGAGCAGGAAAAACTTATCGCCCAGACACAGCGCCTGGTTGAGATCGTGCAGCGAGCTCAAAATGGCGACGCCGCGCTGCCGCGCCGCCTTTTTCGCCTCGTCGATGATGAGCTCTTCGTTTGCGATATCGAGATTGCCGGTCGGCTCATCGAAAATGAGCAGACGCGGCTCCTGCACGAGCGCGCGGGCGATGGCGATCTTCTGCTTCTCGCCGCCGGAGAGCTCCTCCGCGCTGCGGTTGGCAAGCGGCTCAAGATGCATCTCGGCAAGAATGTGCTCGGCGGCCTCGATATCCTCGCGTCCCGGCTGCATGCCGAAGCGGGAGACCCGCCCGAGCAGGATCGAGTCGAACACGCTCAGCGCGCCGAAATGGATGTGCTGCGGCACATAAGCGACGAGCTTTGCCCTCTCGCGCCGCGGCATTTTCAAAAGATCCCCGCCGTCGAAGCGGATCGAGCCGCTCTCCGGCGCGGCAAGGCCGAGAACGCACTGAAAAAGCGTCGTTTTTCCCGCGCCGTTTTTGCCGAGAAGGATCCCGATCTCGCCGTCGCTGAGCGTGAGCGAAACGCCCCGGAGCACCGGCTCGGCCCGGCGGGAATACCGAAAGACTACATTTTTCAGCTCTAACATTGGCCGTGCTCCTTCCGCGAAAAGATGATCGTAAGGAAGAACGGCGCGCCGAGCAGCGACGTGATCGCGCCGACGGGCAGCGCGCTGCCGCTGCCGAGCGAGCGGGAGAGCGCGTCCGCGCAGAGAAGGAGCAGGCTCCCCAGGAGCGCCGACGCGGGGATGGAAACACGGTGATCCTGCCCGAGCAGACGCTTTGCCACGTGCGGGCAGATGACGCCGACAAAGCCGATGATGCCGAGGCTCGATACGCACGCCGCCGTCATCAGCGAGGCGAGCAGCAGCGAAAAAAAGCGCAGGCGCGAAACGTTCACGCCCATGCTGCCCGCAGCGGCATCGCCGCTCAAAAGGGCATTATATCGCCACGCGAGCGCGGAAAATACCGTCAGCCCCGGCGCCGCGGCGCAGAGCATGAGAAGGTCGGTCTTATATGTCGCGCGGCCGAGATCGCCGAAATTCCACACGACCGCGGCGGAAAGACCGACGTCCGTAGCGTAAAACTGCAGAAGCGTCGTTGCCGCCGTCCAGATCGCGCCGACGGCGATGCCCGCGAGCACCACGACGTTCGGCGAGAACGCCTTCACGCGGCAGAGCGCGAGAATGAGCAGAATGGAAAGCGCCGAGAAGAGAAAGGCCGTCACGCTCGCGGCGAACGGGTTCACCCCGGCGGTATAGCTGGCAAGATTGTTGCCCGTGGAGAGAAAGCCCCCGGCAAACACGATGATGGAAAGATTCGCGCCGAACACCGCGGCATTGGACACGCCCATCGTGGAGGGCGAGGCCATCGCGTTCGAGAGCGTCGTCTGCATGACGAGACCGGAGACCGAGAGCGCGGCCCCGGCGATGAGCGCCGCGAGCACACGCGGTACGCGGATCGAGCGGAGGATGCGCACGTTGGCGGCGGAGCCTTTTCCGAAAAGAGCGGCGACGCCGTCCGAAAAGCTCATGCGCGACGCGCCGACAAAAAGGCAGACGAGCGCCATAATAAGCACCGCAAGCGCGAGCGCGGCAATGATATACCGGGCGCGGGACTTTGCTTTCACGGCCCTTCGCTCCTTTCCCTTTTTGATCGGCACTCCTGTATAATGGTCTTTTAATTATAAAGCCATACGCCACCGGAGGGAAGCCCCCCAGGGGGATAAATTCTTTTCGGTTTAATATAACAAAGAGCCGGTGACTTCCCGTCACCGGCTCTTTGCCTTATAAAATTTCTTACGCAAGGAAGCCCTTGAGGATGCGGTCCTCCGCTTCCTCCTCGGTTAGGCCGAGCGTTTCGAGCTTCAAAAGCTGGTCGCCCGCGATGCGGCCGATGGCGGCCTCGTGGATGAGCTGCGCGTCGAGATCGTTCGCCGCGATCTCCGGCACGGAGCGGATCTTCGCCTCGTCCATGATGATGGAGTCGCACTGCACATGGCCGAAGCACTTGGCGTTGCCGACGACACACGGGCGGAACACCTGCACGGAGTCGTTTTTCGCAACGCTTCGGGAGATCACGCGGCCGCGGGAGTTCTCGCCATTGAGTTCAATGGTCATGTCAGATTCGGCGCGCTGACTGCCGTGGGTGAGTAGGCGCTCGGTAATGACGACGTCCGCATCCTTGCCGCAGACGATGCGCGTATCGCGCCGCGTGGAGTCGATGCCGCCGATCTGACTCATGTCCATCTGCATCGACGCCCCCTCTTCAAGATAGACGATCGTCGTGGGGTTCATAACGTTTTTGCCGTTGCCGTCGCCCTCGCCGTAGTGCTTCTCGACGTACTTGACGCGGGCGTTTTTGCCGACGTAGAACGTGTGCACGCCGTCGTGCTCGGAAGCGTCCGAGCCGCAGTTGTGGATGCCGCAGCCGGCAATGATCGTGACGTCCGCGCCCTCGCCGACGTAAAAATCGTTGTACACCGTTTCGCGCAGGCCAGACTCCGTGATGATGACCGGGATATGGCAGCTGTCTTTGCAGCCGGGGACAAAACGGATATCGATGCCGGGCTTATCGGTTTTCGTGGTGATGGTGACGTTTTCGGTGTTGACGCGCCCGGCGCAGCCGGAGTCCTTGCGGATATTGAATGCGCCCTCGGCCTTGCCGTCCTTCATGCCGGCAACAACTTCCAGAAGCGTCGTATCGACGCGGTTGAGCTCGCTCATTTCTTCGCCTCCCCGTAGATGACCGGGCAGCCGCCCGTGGTGCTGTGGACGATGTCGGTAAAGACCTCGTCGCGTGTGCCGCGGCGCGCGATCACGCCCTTGTCGATCACAAGGATCTCGTCCGCCAGCGAGATGATGCGCTCCTGATGGGAGATGATGACCATCGTGCAGTCCTGCCGGGTGTGGATCTCCTCAAACGTTTCCGTAAGGCGCGCGAAGCTCCAGAGGTCGATGCCCGCCTCGGGCTCGTCGAGGATCATGAGCTGCGGCTGCCGCGCGAGGATCGTGGCGATCTCGATGCGCTTGACCTCGCCGCCGGAGAGGGAGGCGTCCACCTCGCGGTCAAGATAATCGGCCGCGCACAGGCCGACCTGCGTGAGATACTTGCAGGCCTCGCCCCGCGGCAGGAACTTCTGTCCCGACGCGATCGTCAAAAGATCCTTCACGCGGATGCCCTTGAAGCGCGGCGGCTGCTGGAAGCCGTAGCTGATGCCGCGGCGCGCGCGCTCGGTGATGGAAAGGCCGGTCACATCCTCGCCGTTCCAGAGGATGCTGCCGCCTGTCGGCATCACAAGGCCCATGATCGCCTTGGCAAGCGTCGTTTTGCCGCCGCCGTTCGGCCCGGTGAGAACGATGAGCTTTTTGTCCGGGATGGTGAGGGAAATGTCCCGCAGTATCTCGGTGCGGCCCTCCGGCGCGTCCACAGAATAGTGTATATTCTTCAGCTCCAGCATGGATGTGTCTCCTTCTCGGCGGTATGCTTGGAAAACTTGCATCTTTCCAAATAAAATGGTATAATATTATGAATTTTCCGCATACCCGCATAAAATCGTCCCCGCCCGCCGGCAGCGGTGCAGGGATAGTACCCGATATTATATAAAGTATTCGCGGGGAATGTCAACCCCGCTCTTCCCGTTCCCGCACTTTTTCTTCCGGGAACGCCCCGCTTCGCGCGGGGAGAAAGGAGGCTATATGCGAATCAAACCGAAAAACCCGAAGGTCCTCCGCGCCCGGCGCATCATCGTCGGCGGCGTGGCGCTCGCGGCGGTGCTGTTCGTGCTGCTCCGTCCGAATACCGACAGTTCTCTCTCCACGGAGGAGAGCGCCCCCATGCCCGAGACCGCCGCGACCCCCGTTCCGGAAGCGGAAGACGCGCAGGGCGAGCTCAACTGGCAGTATCCCCCCGGCTGGGTCGATTATTCCGATCTTCCGGATAAGGAAACGCTCGGCGACGAGGAACAGCCCGGCCTTTCCAACTGGCGGTATCTGCTCGTGAACGGCCTTTCGCAGGAGAACTACCTGCGCGAAAACTACTACCCCGACATGGTCGAGATCGAAAACGGCTACTTCTTCCAGCGCCGCGCCGCGGACGCGCTCAAGGAATTCCTCGCCGCGGCCCGCGCGCAGGGCTTCACGGTGAGCATTTCCCGCACCTACATGTCCTACCCCGACCAGCGCACGCGCTTCAACGGCATGGCGAGCACGATCTACGACCGCGGCGAGATGTCGCTCGCGGACGCGGAAAAGAAGGTCACGGAGATGGGCTACTACCCCGGCGCGGACGAGCACCAGACCGGCCTTGCCGTCAACTTCGTCGGCGAGGACGCCGAGGCGAAATTCTCCACGCCCGTGCTGGAATGGATGCGCGAGCACTGCGCGGAATACGGCTTCATCCTGCGCTATCCCGAAGGTCGTGAGGAATATACCGGCCGCGACCCGGAGCCCGGCCATTTCCGCTATGTCGGTGAGGTCGCCGCGGAATACATCATGCGCAAGGGCATCACGTTGGAGGAATTCAAGGACGCCTACGACGAGAGCAAAAACGACCCCTGGGCAAAGAAGGACGATAAATGAGTGATACCATTGCCGCCGTTGCGACCGGCGCAGGCGTTTCCGCCATCGGCATCGTGCGCGTATCGGGCCCACTTTCCGTATCGCTGATGGACGCGCTTTTCCGCCCGGCGGACGGAAAGACCATGTCGCAGCACCGCGACCGGCAGCTCGTTTACGGCAAGCTGCTCGACGAGAAGGGACGGACGCTCGATCTCTGTCTCTGCACGCTCTCCCGCGCGCCGCGAAGCTACACCGGCGAGGACACCGCAGAGCTTCAGTGTCATGGCTCGCCCGTCGTGCTGCGCTCCGCGCTGGAAGCTCTCTTCGTCCTCGGCGCGCGGCAGGCAGCGGCGGGTGAGTTCACCAAGCGCGCCTTTCTGAACGGGCGCATGGATCTCACGCAGGCGGAGGCCGTCGTCGATATCATCGACGCGGAAACGCCTCTCGCGGCGCGAAACGCCGCCAGTCAGCTCGGCGGGGCGATCTCCCGCCGCACGGAGGAGATCTATCAGAATCTCACGCACATCTGCTCGCACTATCACGCGGTGCTCGACTATCCGGACGAGGATATACCGCCGTTCACGCTCGCGGAATACACCGCCGTGCTCGATGCGTCGATCCGCTCGCTCGAAGCGCTGCTCGCCACGTTTTCCCGCGGGCAGTTTCTTGAAAAGGGCGTGCGCACGGCCATTCTCGGCCGCCCGAACGCCGGAAAATCTTCGCTGCTCAACGCGCTGCTCGGCTTTGAGCGCGCCATCGTCACCGACATCCCCGGCACGACGCGCGACACGCTCTCGGAGCGGTGCCTTCTCGGCGGCGTGGCGCTGCGGCTGACCGACACCGCGGGCGTGCGCGAAACATCCGACGCCGTGGAATCGCTCGGCGTGGAGCGCGCCATCGCCGCGGCGGAGGAAGCGCAGCTTGTCATTGCCGTGTTCGATCTCTCCCGCCCCTGGGACGCCGAGGACGAGGCGGTGCTCGCCATCGCGAAAAAGGCCGCCGTGCGCATCGCCGCGGCGAACAAGAGCGACTGCGCCCCCCGGTGGGACGTCTCGCGCCTTGCGGCGCATTTTGACAGCGTCTGCGTCGTTTCCGCAAAGGAAAAGGCGGGGCTGGACGCGCTCGGCGCGGCGGTCGCGGCGGCGTTCCCGATGCCGGAAGCGGACAGCGGCGAGATACTGACGAACGCGCGCCAGGCAGACGCCGTGCGCCGCGCGCTCGAGTATCTTCGCGCCGCGCGCGAGGCGATGGCGGCGGGCTTTGCGCCCGACGCGGTGCTCACCGAGTGCGAGGGCGCGATGGACGCGCTCGGCGCGCTCTCGGGCCGGTCGGTGCGCGAGGATGTGACGCAGGAGATTTTCTCGCGCTTCTGTGTCGGCAAATGACCCCCTATCCCGCACCCGCGGGCGCAGGCTTTGCGAGGGTTCTTTCAAAATCAAAAAATAATCCGTGGAAACGATTTAAAAATTTCATTTTTGGTATTGGTTTTTGTCCGAAATAATGATATAATGCGAAACTGATTTCGGGCATAATGATTTGAAAAGTAAATCTACCCTGGGAATCGTCCGCAATACTAAGTAATTTATATACAGGAGGTTATCCCATGAGCCACAAGTACGTTTACCTGTTCAGCGAGGGCAACGCTTCCATGCGCGAGCTTCTCGGCGGCAAAGGCGCGAACCTTGCCGAAATGACCAACATCGGTCTCCCTGTTCCGCAGGGCTTCACGATTTCCACCGAGGCGTGCACCAAGTACTATGAGGACGGCCGCAAGATCAACGACGAGATCATGGCGGAGATCATGGAAAACATCGCCAAGATGGAAGAGATCAACGGCAAGAAGTTCGGCGATCTCAAGAACCCGATGCTCGTTTCCGTCCGTTCCGGCGCCCGCGCTTCCATGCCCGGCATGATGGACACCATTCTGAACCTCGGCCTGAACGACGAAGTCGTCAACGCCATGATCCAGGGCAACCCGGATCCCAAGTTTGAGCGCTTTGTTTACGACTCCTACCGCCGCTTCATCCAGATGTTCTCCGACGTCGTCATGGAAGTCGGCAAGAAGTACTTTGAGCAGCTCATCGACGAGATGAAGACCAAGAAGGGCGTCAAGCTCGACGTCGAGCTGACCGCCGCCGACCTCAAGGAGCTCGCCGAGCAGTTCAAGGCCGAGTACAAGAAGCAGATCGGCGAGGACTTCCCGTCCGACCCGAAGACCCAGCTGTACGAAGCCATCAAGGCCGTGTTCCGCTCCTGGGACAACCCGCGCGCGAACGTTTACCGCCGCGACAACGACATTCCCTACTCCTGGGGCACTGCCGTCAACGTCATGCCGATGGTGTTCGGCAACCTGAACGACAACTCCGGCACCGGCGTCGCCTTCACGCGCGACCCCGCCACCGGCGAGAAGAAGCTCATGGGTGAGTTCCTCACCAACGCGCAGGGCGAAGACGTTGTCGCCGGCGTCCGTACCCCGATGCCCATCGCCCAGATGGAAGAGAAGTTCCCCGAAGCGTTCCACCAGTTCGTGCAGGTCTGCTCCACGCTGGAGAACCACTATCACGATATGCAGGACATGGAGTTCACCGTTGAGAACGGCAAGCTCTTCATGCTCCAGACCCGCAACGGCAAGCGCACCGCGCAGGCCGCGCTCAAGATCGCGTGCGACCTCGTCGATGAAGGCATGATCGATGAGAAGCAGGCCGTTCTGATGATCGACCCGCGCAACCTTGACACTCTGCTCCACCCGCAGTTCGACGCCGAAGCGCTCGCCAAGGCGAACCCGATGGGCAAGGGTCTCGGCGCCAGCCCGGGCGCTGCCTGCGGCAAGATCGTCTTCAACGCCGACGACGCCATCGAGTGGAAGAAGCGCGGCGAGAAGGTCGTTCTCGTCCGTCTTGTAGAGCATGAGGGGCTCAAGCTCGTAGTTTGCGTCCTCCGTGACATACCAGACGGTGTCCACGGAGTCAAAGTACTCCTGGTTCTCCATGTCGGCGATGGGCTTGAACATGGCGCCGTTGCGCAGGTGGTGGCCATAGATGATGGACTGGGCGTCCTGCATGCCCGGCGCGGTGTTCTCTGCGTCAAGGAAGATCTGGCCGCCCAGCGAGTAGCTGCCCTCCGCGTTGGTGTGGAGGTACTCGTCATTGTCCGTGCCCTGGTAGACCGGGAAGTTGACCACCGTGTTGGGAATCTGGACCCAGCCAACCACGTCCTGGTTGACGGCCTTGAGGGACGCCCAGTCAACCACGGGTGCCTCGCTGCCCTTGGGGTCGATGGTGGCGTACGCGGCGAGCTTCTCGTTGATCTGGTCCTGCTCGTGGTACTGCCACTGGTTGTAGCCCCACATGCCGGCCGCCACCAGGACGAGGACGGTGTATTTGCAGACACAACCTGAGACATGTTGGCTTTTCCATTTTTTTTCAGATAGTCTGTAAGAGTCCCTTCTGAGTTCTTTGCTTTTCCCTCTGTTACTGCCAGGTAATATTTTCCGGCGCCTCCTGCCATCATCTGTTTACTCAAATTTCCTGCTGCTTCGGATGTTTTCGCAAATACAAGAATGCCTTCTACCGGCTGATCAAGGCGATGTACTACTCCCAGATATGGGATCTTTCCCGGTGTTTTTTGTGCCAGATAATTTTTCAGGGCACTTTCCATATCCATTGTTCCTATTTTTGCTGCCTGCACCGGCATTCCTGCTGTTTTTCTGCACACAAGGATCTCTTTGTCTTCATATAAAATATTTTCTTCAATCTGATAATTCCACATATTTTCTCATCTTACTTCCTTTC
>OGYE01000357.1_pt1 | contig 28547 bp, 25 predicted proteins | sample 1576471 | NCBI WGS metagenome assembly OGYE01 (sample SAMEA3541532, study PRJEB24748) | human gut metagenome | biome: human gut; feature: human-associated habitat; material: faeces | place: China | collected 2012
ACCAGCCGATACTGGTATGACAAATAGTGGTAGCAGTTGGTGCGTATTGGACTTCCTGAGTTACATTCCAAACTCCATCGGAAGTTATACCCATGACCTTTATGAGGCGGAAGCCACACAGATAGAGGACAAGTTTACGGAAGTTCAGCAGCTTATCTATACCAGAGACACGATGTACACCAACGTACAAGCTCAGGCAGACATTGCCCATAAGGGAACAACAGACCCGAATCTGGTGGAATCGACCATGGAGCAGACAGGCGTGGATGAAGTGACCAATATGGAAAAGGACGCAGCCAAGCTGTGGTTTACCTCACTGACTGCAGGAGCCGTAGTGAACATCGACAAGATAGTAATGCTGATAGCATTGATTGTCTTCCGTATCGGTTGGTGGAGCACCATCTATTGTCAACAGATACTGTTGGGAATGCTGACGATATTTGGACCGATACAATGGGCGTTCTCGCTACTGCCGAAATGGGAAAGCAGTTGGGCGAAGTGGCTGACAAGGTATCTGACCGTGCATTTCTATGGAGCCATGCTCTACTTCGTGGGCTTCTACGTGCTATTGCTCTTCGACATCGTGCTCTGCATACAGGTGGAGAACCTGACGGCTATCACCGCCAGTGAGCAGACGATGGCGGCATATTTGCAGAACTCGTTCTTCTCGGCAGGGTATCTGATGGCAGCAAGCATCGTGGCTTTGAAGTGTCTGAATTTGGTTCCAGACTTGGCAGCTTGGATGATTCCTGAGGGCGATACCGCCTTCTCTACCAGAAACTTCGGTGAGGGTGTGGCACAGCAAGCCAAAATGTCGGCACAGGGAACACTTGCCCATGTGATGCACTGATAAAGGTAAAAAAGTAAAAGAGTGAAAAAGGTAAAAAATATTATAGCAATGGTAATCAAGAATTTAGAGAATAAGGTGAAGTTGGTGACTATCATCTGTAGCCTGTTTCTGGTTGGATGCGTGCTGATAAGTATCAGTAGCATCTGGACGGCAAAGAACATGGTGGTGGATGCACAGAACAAAATCTATGTGTTGGACGGCAACGTACCAATTTTGGTGCAGCGTACGACGATGGATGAGACATTGGATGTGGAAGCAAAGAGCCATATCGAGATGTTCCATCATTATTTCTTCACATTGGCACCAGATGACAAGTACATCAAATACACGATGGAGAAAGCCATGTATCTGGTGGATGAGACAGGACTGGCGCAGTACAATACGCTGAAAGAAAAGGGTTTCTACTCCAACATCATGGGAACAAGTGCCGTGTTCAGTATCTTCTGTGACAGTATCAAGTTCAACAAGGAGAAGATGGAGTTCACCTACTACGGCAGACAGCGCATCGAGCGTAGAACCAATGTGCTGACCCGTGAACTGGTGACGGCAGGACAGTTGAAACGAGTGCCGAGAACTGACAACAACCCACATGGATTGCTGATAGTGAACTGGCGAACCTTGCTCAACAAGGATATTGACCAGAAGACGAAGAGCAACTATTGAAGGTAAAAGGGTAAAGAAGTAAAAAGGTAAAAAAAGAAATAACGATGAACACAAAAGGATTTAAGCAGATGCTCATTGGGGAGAAGATGCCCGACAAGGACGACCCAAAATACAAGGAACGCTATGAGCGAGACGTGAGAGCTGGAAGAAAGTTTGCCAGGATGTGCAGAATTGACAAGGCGGCAGCCCATGTGCAGAAATTTGCCGACTTGCATAAGACAATGTTCCTGGTCATCGTGTTCGGTTTTGTGGGTGTGAGCTTCAGTTTCAACATCTATCGCATGGCAAGAGCTTATCACTATCAGGGAGAGCGACGCACTGCTACGGAGAGACAGGACTCGCTGATAAAGGCTCGCCATCAGAATATGGGGAATGCAAAGAACATAGTAAGGACCAATGAGGATGCACGCCATCCTCATAAAGACAAATAACGATGAAGCTGACAGAAAGAATCAATTTCAGACAACCCAAGTACATGCTACCTGCGATTGTCTATCTTCCACTGCTTGGTGCCTCCTACTTTATCTTCGACCTCTTTGATACCAAGGTGGCGGAGAAGAAGGATGCCAATATGCAGACCACGGAATATCTGAATCCGAACCTTCCACAAGCCCATATCAAGGGCGGTGACGGTATTGGAGGCAAGTATGAGAACATGTTGAACGCCTACGGCAAGATAGAAGACCATAGTGCCGTGGAAAATATAGACCGAGACAATGAGCAAGAAAAAGAAGAATACCAAAGCAAGTATTCGGATGCAGAACTGCAACAGTTGGATGCCGAAGCCAAGAGGCAAGCTGAACTGGAGAAAACGAGAGAAGCGCAAGAAGCCCATGAGCGACAAAGAGAGAACGAGGCATTGGCAGAGCTGAACAAGGCACTTGCCGAAGCAAGGCTGAAGGGACAGCAAGCCACGCAACAGAACTCATCGTCTTCAGCAACAGCATCCGATGAAACAACAGCTACAGCCAAGGGCGGTATCAACATTGAGGGCAAAATCAAGGTGAATGAGAATGCCCGAAAGGAAGCAGACGGGAATGACAAGCCAAGTGAGGTGGTGAAAAAGGTGAAGACCTCCTCAGACTATTTCAGCACATTGGCAGTGAATGAGAAAGAGCCTACACTCATCAAGGCTATCATTGACGAGAATGTGAAAGCCGTGGATGGAAGTCGTGTGCGCTTGCGATTGCTTGATGATGTGGAAATCGGTGAGATTGTGGTGAAGAAAGGCGCATACCTGTATGCCACCATGAGCGGTTTCAGTTCACAACGAGTGAAAGGCACCGTGAAAAGTGTGTTGGTGGATGACGAAATAGTGAAAATCAACCTATCACTCTATGACACAGACGGCATGGAAGGCTTGTATGTGCCAAGCAGCCAGTTCCGTGAGACCACCAAGGATGTGGCAAGCGGAGCCGTAACCGGCAATGTGGATATGAATACCACCAATACTGGCAGCAGTTTTTCGCAATGGGGCATGCAAACCATGCAGAATGCCTATCAGAAAACAAGCAATGCCATAGGCAAGGCTATCAAGAAGAACAAGGTAAAGTTGAAATACGGAACCTTTGTGTACTTGATAAACAGCAAAGATACCAAGAGCAAGTAAACGTTAAACACTACAAAGTAAACATTACACCCATATGAATATCAAGAAGACCATTGGCGCACTGATGATGTGTGCAATAAGTGCCACTCCGATGATGGCACAACAGACCAGTGCGGAGAGCTATCATCCCTGCACCTACCAGGAGATGGAGCAGCTGACCGTGAACGAGCAAGTGACAACAGTCATTACGGCAAGCGAACCCATCCGCTTTGTGGACATATCCACTGACAAGATAGCAGGCGACCAACCCATCAACAATACTGTGCGTTTGAAACCCAAGGAGGGACTGCATGAAGATGGTGAAGTGCTTGCCATCGTGACCATTGTGACAGAACGCTACCGTACCCAGTATGCGCTGCTCTATACAACAAGATTGCAAGAGGCAGTGACGGATAAGGAGATACAACAGATAGAAAAGAATGCCTATAACAACCCTGCGGTCACATTGTCCTCAACGGACATGGCTCGTTATGCTCGCCAGATATGGAGTTCGGAAGCCCATGTGAACAATGTGAAGACCAAAGTCCATAAGATGGTAATGCGTCTGAACAACATCTATTCGTCGGGTGACTATTTCTTCCTGGATTTCTCCGTGGAGAACAAGACAGACATTCCGTTTGACATAGACCAAATACGATTGAAGTTGACGGATAAGAAGACCGCCAAGGCTACCAACTCGCAGATGGTAGAGTTACATCCAGTCTTCACGTTGGAGCAAACCAAGCGTTTCCGCTATGGCTACCGCAATGTAATAGTCATTCGGAAGATGACATTCCCGAATGACAAGCAATTAACCATCGAAATGACGGAGAACCAAATCAGCGGTCGCACCATCTCATTGAAAGTGAACTATAGCGATGTGTTGTCAGCCGACTCATTCAATCCGATTTTTCTAAAATAGCAATCATATCCAATGGAAGAAAGCAAGGAGCTACAAGGATTTTACAAGATATTCAGGGCGGTCATCTACATATCCGTGTTGATGGAGTTCTTTGAGTATGCCATAGACCCAAGGGCGATAGACGGCTTTGGCGGTGTGGTGTGCGACCTGCACGACCGCATCAAGCAGTGGTTCATCTACCATGACGGCAACCTGGTGTATAGCAAGGTGGTGACGTTCTTGTTGGTGTGCATCACCTGTGTAGGCACGAGAAACAAGAAACACTTGGAATTTGATGCCCGAAGGCAGGTGCTATACCCCTTGGTGAGTGGCGTGCTGCTGTTGCTATTGTCCGTGTGGCTCTTCGGCTATGCGATGGACACTCGTCTCTATACCCTAAGATTGAACACCATTCTCTATATGGTGACAACCATCATCGGAACGGTATTGGTGCATATCGCCTTGGACAACATCTCGAAGTTCTTGAAGGAAGGACTGATGAAAGACCGTTTCAATTTTGAAAACGAGAGTTTTGAGCAGTGCCAAAAGGAGGAATACAACAAATACAGCGTGAATATACCCATGCGCTACTACTATAAGGGCAAGTTCCGCAAGGGATGGGTGAACATCGTGAACCCATTCCGTGGCACCTGGGTAGTGGGCACACCGGGTAGCGGTAAGACATTCTCCATCATCGAGCCGTTCATTCGACAGCATAGTGCAAAAGGCTTTGCCATGGTCGTTTACGACTACAAGTTCCCTACCTTGGCAACCAAACTGTACTACCACTATAAGAAGAACCAACAGTTGGGCAAACTGCCAGAAGGCTGCAAGTTCAACATCATCAACTTCGTGGATGTGGAATACTCCAAGCGAGTGAACCCGATACAGCAGAAGTATATCAATAACTTGGCAGCAGCGAGCGAGACCGCAGAGACATTACTTGAATCCCTGCAAAAAGGAAAGAAGGAAGGCGGTGGCGGCAGCGACCAGTTCTTCCAGACCTCAGCCGTCAACTTCCTCGCCGCCTGTATCTACTTCTTCATCAACTATGGCAAAGAGCCATACGACAAGGATGGTAAGATACTGATAGCAGAGAAAGTACTTGACCCGAAGACCATGCAGATGAAGCCGACTGGAAAGGTGTTTAACCATGCAGGAGAAGAAGTGGAGCCTGCCTATTGGTTGGGCAAGTATAGCGATATGCCTCATATTCTTAGTTTTTTGAACGAAAGTTACCAGACAATCTTCAATGTGCTGGAGACCGACAATGAGGTAGCACCCTTATTGGGACCGTTCCAGACCGCCTTAAAGAACAAGGCTATGGAGCAGTTGGAGGGTATGATAGGTACACTGCGTGTCTATACCTCACGTCTTGCCACCAAGGAAAGCTATTGGATATTCCACAAGGACGGCGATGACTTCGACCTGAAGGTCAGTGACCCGAAGGATCCGAGCTATCTGCTGATAGCCAATGACCCAGAAATGGAGAGCATCATTGGAGCATTGAACGCCCTTATTCTCAATCGCTTGGTAACACGAGTGAACACAGGACAAGGCAAGAACATCCCCGTGAGCATCGTCGTGGACGAGTTGCCGACCCGCTACTTCCACAAAATAGACAGACTGATAGGCACAGCCCGAAGCAACAAGGTGAGCGTAGCCCTGGGCTTTCAGGAGTTGCCGCAGTTGGAAGCCGACTATGGCAAGGTTGGTATGCAGAAGATTATCACCACCGTAGGCAATGTGGTGAGCGGTTCGGCACGAAGCAAGGAAACGCTCGAATGGCTGTCCTCCGACATCTTCGGAAAAGTGGTGCAACTGAAGAAAGGTGTGACCATCGATAGAGACAAAACGAGCATCAACCTGAATGAGAACATGGACAGTCTTGTGCCAGCCAGTAAAATCTCTGATATGCCGACAGGATGGATCTGCGGACAGACCGCAAGAGACTTTGTGGCAACCAAGACAGGCATGAATGGCAGTATGAACATACAGGAGAGCGACGAGTTCAAGACCAGTAAGTTCTATTGCAAGACCGACTTCAACATGGCAGACATTAAAAAAGAAGAAAGCGAGTATATGCCACTGCCCAAGTTCTACACCTTCAAGAGCCGTGATGAGCGTGAGCGCATCCTCTATAAGAACTTCGTGCAAGTTGGCGAGGACGTGAAAGCCATGATATCGGAGATATTCAACAAGAAGAATGCCAAGTGACAAGTCAACGACACTCCAAATGCAAAACAAAAACAACATCCATGACGAAAAAGATAAGAACATATATTACCCTAATGCTCTTGTTTCTGTGCCAAAGCATCGTGGCACAGAACAAAACACCTACAAACGATAGCCCAAGCCAAACCGACTTGGGCATCTTTGCTTTGCCACCCTTAGAACGAGCGGTGCGCTGCATCAAGTATTACGAGGGATGGCACGATATCAAGTGCAACTATCCCTATATCGGATGGGGACACCGGATTTTGCCGCATGAGAAGTTCAGCAAGAACCTCACCTATCAGCATGCCGATTCTCTGTTGCGTTCAGACATTACCAAGTTATGCGCCATGTTCCGCAAGTATGGCAAGGACTCACTACTCCTTGCCGTACTTGCCTACAATGTCGGCCCCTACAAAATATTAGGGAACAAAAGATTTCCGAAGAGCCATCTCCTGCAAAAGATTGAACGAGGATTGCGTGACATAGAAAAAGATTACCTTGACTTTTGCAGATGGAGAGGCAAATGCATTCCGTCCATCAAAAGGCGAAGAATGACAGAACTTCAACTATTATACATCCCATAAAAACGAAATATAACTTCATCAACCATCGGAGTAGCACTTCATAGCCTGTCGAAGCTATACTTCATCGGCACTTCAAGTATATTGGCCTAATAACATACAAAAATTGCATAAGAACAGCATTTGTATATACAAAAATTCTGAGATATTAAAGCATTTAGGCTTAAATAGTCTTAAATTTATGTTGTGATATTTATATTTCCTGTCATTTCTTGTCTTTTCTCAATAAATTTTCGTATTTTTGCAGCCGCAAAAAGATACCAACTAGCGAACGAAGGCTAAGTTTAATATAAACGGAACCAAATATAAAAGTAAAGATATGATGAAGCAAACATTCATTAAATCAGCAATGTTGCTGCTGCTGATCCTTTCAACGGCAACGACGCGAGCGCAGGAGGTCGCTCTGAAGACCAACTTACTGGGATGGGCTTCCACATCTGCCAACGCCGGCATCGAAATAGGCACGGGCAAGAAAACAACCTTCCAACTCTTCGGCACCCTGAACCCCTGGAAGTTCTCGGGCGACAAGAAGATGAGATTCTGGAATGTTATGCCAGAATACAGATGGTACACCTGCCAGAAGTTTGGAGGCCATTTCTTCGGAATTCATGCCTTAGGCGGTGAATACAACATTAAAAACATTGACATGCCCTTCGGCATCCTGCCGAAAACTCTGGAGGGCAGGCACTATGAAGGCTGGTATGTAGGTGGAGGCCTCACCTACGGCTATCAGTGGTTGCTCAATAAGCACCTCAATTTCGAAGGGTCTATCGGTTTGGGATATGCCTACAGTCCTTACAAGCTTTACGGACGATGCGAAAAATGTCTCGACAAAGACCACCGCAACTATGTGGGCCCTACAAAAGCCGCACTATCTCTCATATACGTGTTCTAAGAATTTAACTTAACTGTGGTTTTAAACTGACAATATAAACACGTAATAACTAGACAGAATTCAAAAAAAAATTTAGGGAAATCATAATATGGATAAAATGAAGCTTTATGCGGTCATTTCGCCTCTCTGCATACTCTTTTCTCAGGGCATCATGCCTGCTCAGGCTCAACAGCTGGCAGGGGGTAAGATTCAGGTAGACAGTGTTTTGGCACGCAAGAACGGCAACCGGATGGACGTTGCCTTCCGTATGAACCTGAACGATTTGAAGATGAAATCAGAGCAACAGCTGGTTTTCACACCAGTAATGGTAGGAACTGATTCTATCGCTCTCAACCCTATCATCATCCAGGGTAGAAACCAGGCTGTAAGATACCGCCGACTTGCCGACAGCAAGAAGAATCCGCAGGCACAGGTTCTTACCCGCAAGAACAAGACCAGTCAGCAGGTTTACTTCGCCCAGTCTGTTCCTTACCAGAAATGGATGAAGAAGTTCAAACTCTCGGTAAAGGAAGATCTCTGCGGATGCGGCAACCTGATAGAACAGGACAATACGCCGATTGCGGATATCGACCGTACACCGAAGATTACGAAGGATTTCTTCGTGCAGCCGAAGGCGGAAGCCAAGAAGGTGAGAGCCGAAAAGGGTGAAGCTTATCTCAGCTTCAAGCTCAACAAGAGTAATATTCTTGCCAACTTCCGTGAGAATGCTACTGAGCTGAAGAAGATTACTTCCACCATCGACCTGGTGAAGAACGATAAGAACGTTGAAATCACAGATATTGATATCCATGGTTTTGCTTCGCCTGATGGTTCGTATGCCAACAACAAGCGCCTTGCCAACGAGCGTGCAGCTGCCCTCCGCAAATATGTGAGCAGCCTCTACACCTTAAACAGCAAGCTCTTTACCTATCAGGCTACACCGGAAGACTGGGAAGGATTCAAGAAGAAGATTCAGGCTAGTCATCTGGCTGATAAGGAAGCGATACTCGAGATAGCTAACTCCTCGCTGGCTCCCGACAATAAGGACCTGAAGATCAGAAAGCTCCATCCGGCAAGTTACCGCTACATCCTGGATCATATCTATCCTCGTCTCCGTCATAGCGACTATACGGTAACCTACACGGTTCGTCCGTTCAGCATCGAAGAGGCCAAGGAGATATTGAAGACCAAACCACAGCAGCTTTCTCTGCAGGAGATGTTCCTGGTGGCACAGACTTACGAGCCGGGTTCGCCAGAGTTTAACGAGGTATTCGACATTGCCGTCCGCCTCTTCCCAGATGATGAGACAGCGAATCTCAATGCCGCCTGCACCGATTTGCAGAAAGGTGATCTTACTTCTGCCGAAAAGCATCTTGCCAAGGCAGGCAACTCGAAAGAGGCAGAGCGTGTAAGAGATGTCTTCAAGCAGATAAAGGAATTGGAATAACAGAAAATTAGAGAATAACGATTATATACAAGCTTAACTTTCAAAAATTATGAAGATTAAACATTTATTTGGCTTGGCTGTCATCGCAGCTATGACAGCAAGCTGTTCAAGCAATGAGGACCTGGGAACCGCAGGTCCAGGTACTGGTACTAATGAAGCTGGTGTAAGCTATGCATCTATCACTATCAACTTGCCTACAACAAGTGGTACACGTGCTGTGGACGGTTCCAAAAACGACCAGTTTGATGAAGGTACACCTTCTGAGTATGCTGTAAACGATGCTACACTCGTTATCTTTGAGAAGGCAGGAGCATCTGAAAACGACTACACGTATGTTGAAGCTGTATCACTCGGTAATTTGGAGCCTTGGAAAAAAGACAATGAAAGTACCAATGGTATTACAACAGAAGCAACCATCACAGCAGAGCTTAGTAGCGCAAAAGTAGATGAGAATGGTGATAAATACTATGCATTGGTCATTCTTAATAATAAGGTAGGAAAAGATAAGAAGGTTGCCCTTCCTTCAGGTACCACTACATATGGAGTTTGGAATGTTGCATCAAATGCAACAGCAACAAACCTTGTAAATAATAAAGATGGTTTCTATATGGCTAATGCTCCTCGATTTACTGACGCAGATGTTGAGCCAACAACCCTCGTACCAATAAAAGGTATCTATAGAACAAAGGAAGAGGCACATAGTAAACCTGCAACAACGGTTCACGTAGAACGCGGTTTGGCAAAGGTTACTGTAGGATCAAACAGTACAGGCAAGAATAATTATTTTGCAAAAGATGGTGCCAATGCAACCGGATCAAATTATAGCAGCGACAAGGTAGAAATCACAGAATGGGCATTGGATGTTACTAACAATTATTCATTCCCTGTACATGTAACTTCTGGTTTGAAGGGCGGTACAAAATTGACAGATCAAACTGTTTCTGCTTACGCAGATATTTGGAAGAATGAAGCAGCTACAGCAGGTACAACTGCAGCAACAAATCGCTTCGTAAGTCAGCTTCCTGCTAAAGATGCTTTCAAGCGTGTATATTGGGGTATCGACCCTAACTACAGCAAAAACTTGACAGACAAAGATGCATGTGGACAGGAATTCACATTAGTAAAGGCTGATGGTTCAAATGCAACTTGGAAGAGTTCAAAAGACCCATTGTATTGCTTGGAGAACACCTTCGACATTTACCATATGATGCAAGGTCAGACTACTCGTGTCCTTCTTAAGGCAACTTATACTCCAAGTGCTGTAGCAACAGAGACAGATAAGACTTTCTTTATGATTGGCAACAGTTCTGACATTTGGACAACGAAAACTCTTAAAGATCAAATTGCCAGTAAAGCAAAAGAGGCTCTGAGTCTTACTGCCGCCCCTACTGTAGAACTAAAAGAAGATTTGTTGAAAGGAGGTACACATTTCTTAACTCTAGAAAATGTATCAATTAAGGACGGAGAAACAGAAAAGGTTGATGCTGACTTAGTCGCTAAGCTCAATAACAAACTCGGCCTTGACGAGACTAAGGGTGTAGGTATCAAGACCTACAAGAATGGTGAGAGCTATTATATTGCCCGTATCAAGCACTTCGGTGATGACTTGACGCCTTGGAAAGCAGGTGATGACAATTATGGTGGAAAGAACCTGAATTGGCTCGGCCGTTACGGTGTGCTCCGCAACAACTGGTACGACCTCACTATCGAAAAAATTAGCGGTCCTGGTTATCCTGACGTTCCAGAGGTTAAGCCTGAGACCCCAGACGATGAGGATACCAAGTACATCAACGTTAGTGTGAAGATCCTCGACTGGGCTAAGCGTTCTCAGAAGGTCGAGTTGTAATCCATTTCACATTATTATATATAGCTCAGCCGCTCTAGCGCTAAGGAGCGGCTGGCTATATCGGAAGGATAAGAATCAATTTATACACTTTACTTTTTCATAAAACAGATAAGCATCATGGCAAACAAGAAGTTTAACAGTTGGATCAGGAATATATGCATGGGATGGGGATTCATCATGGCGGGCAGTATGCTCAGCAGCTGCAACGACTTGATGCACGACGACCTGCCTCCTTGTGACATGGGTGTTGACTTGCAGTTCAAGTACGACTACAACGTGCAGCGTGCCGACATGTTCAATGATCATGTGGGCGGACTCAGCGTATTCGTATACGACGATCAGGGCAACTTCATTGCTCGCCATGATGCCTATAACGATGCGGTATCACAGCCGCTCAAGGACCCAAACTATGCCATGCGAATCAATCTGGAACCGGGCAAATACCGATTCGCAACCTTCGCCTTCCAAAAGAAATACGAAGATGCACTCGCCCAGCCAGGTGCCAAATTCCAGATAGCTCTGCCACAGCAGGGTGACAACATCACCGCCCTCCATGCACGACTCGACCGCGAACAGGGCAAGGTGAACAACCAGAGCCAACCGCTCGATACACTCTGGCAAGGACTCAGCAACGAACTGGTTGAAGTAAAAGACCTGCAGGTTACACGCCATACCATCGGTCTGGTTCGTGATACCAAGCAGCTCACCATCAGCCTGCATCAGACCGACGAGCCTGCCAACATCAATGCCGACGACTTCAGTTATCAGATAACCAATGCCAACGGCGATATCGGTTACGACAACTCTCTCCTCCCCGACGAGGAGTTGACATATACCCCATACTACACCTGGACCACTGAGTTTAAGGATACCGAGGGAAATGTAAAGGAGCGCACCGCTCATGCCGCCCTCATGTTCTCCCGACTCATCTGGCATCCGGCAGAAGAAAACGACAAGAACGCCATCCTCACCATCACGAACAAGACTACTGGCGAAGAGGTGGCACGCATCAATCTTGCTGACTGTCTGGCTCAAGGCCGTGGCGCCTTCGAAGCCCGCCAATATTCAGCACAGGAATTCCTGGACCGTGAGTACGACTACAAGCTCGACTTCTTCCTCCAGGGCAACCAGTGGAAGTATGCGAAGCTCAGCATTTCCATCCTGGATTGGAGCAAGCGCATCCAGCGTGTCGATTTCTAACCGTTTCAGGTGTCAGAGCCCCTTCCGGGCATTTAGCTCATAAGAGTATTTGACTTTAAAAATTAGAAACAATGAAAATACGAGATTTCATTTTAAGTTTAGTTAGTTGGTTTATATTGTTGGTTACAGTAAGTTGCTCTGACGAACTTGGAGGCGAGCACGCCCCCATTTCGTCAGAAAGCAACTTACATGTACTCGTGCCAACCGTGCTCAGCAGCCGCGGCACCCGTGCCGACGATGCTTCTGGCCTTCCTACCTATAATGCTACGGTAGATGAATGCCAGATCAACGACCTGACCCTCTATGCTTTCCCTGTAGAAAATGATGGCAAGCTTCTGGTAGAGACGCTCCCTGCCCCATTGGCTACGATGATGGCAGAGCCGAATGTTGCTAACTATCAGCTCAATATCGAGCCGGGCACTTACCATATCTATGTGGTTGCCAACATGAACAAGGTGTTGAGTGGTCAAACTATCCAAACTGAAGATGATCTCAAAAAAATAGTACTCGATTACAGACCTACAAGTACAACAGGTATGCCTGTATGCACCAATATCCCGATGATTTACGAACCTAAGGATGACGCAGGTAATCTCGCTGAAACCGTGATTTCAGCAGCGGGTGATAAATATACAGAGGTAGCAGCTAACCTGAAGTTTACATGCGTAAAGGTTAAGCTGAATCTTATCTTCGATCCAAGTAATGCAGACGTTGCTTTCGGAGGCAAGACCTTTAGCATCAACAGTATTTTAGCCGATAAATCCTCTCCTTTTACCCATCTTTACTGGGGCGGTAAATTTGAGACTCCAACTTGGGAAGATAATGCTGATAAAGAAGCATACAAGAAGGGTATTCCAAGTACTCCGTATGAGGCATCATCTGGAGCTGCCGTATACTATACCGCTTGGACAGACAACAGATCTCTGCCGGCAACAAATAATAAAGACGATATTAAAGGAACAGGAACAGCAACAGAGAATCCGGTAAATGCTGCGGACAAATGGCTTTTCCAGCAGACCTATTATCTCCCAGAGCGATATATCTCATCAGAATCCGACTGCAGTTATCTTACCATCAATGGCAAGGTAGGTGGTTCTGTAGACAACAATTATCGTATCAATCTGGGCCATAAGAAGGATGAAACCAGCACCGTACCCGTATTCCCTCGCGGTACCTTCTATGAGATTACCGGTGCTATCAAGACCCTCGGTAATATGGAGCTGGATTGCAAGGTAAGTGTGAAGGACTGGGAACCTGTAAAGATAGATGCCGACTTCAACCATACCACTTTGTGGGTAAGCAAGACGGAGGCTAGTGTTACGTCAACGACAACCGATTTCATTAACTATGAGTCGAATGCAACATTAGAAAATATTGGTTGTGAGACAAAGATTGGTGGTAAAGATCTGATTATACCAGAACTGAATACAGTTACAAAGCAGATTAAGTTCAGAATAAATAAGGATATTAACTATTCTGCCTATGGTGCTGTATATACAGGTACTGCTAAAGTATGGATCAAGGCTGGTAACATTACGAAATATATTGATGTAAAGTATGATGTAAAACCATATTTTGATGTAACTCCACAAGAGATAACTATCTATAGTGGAAGCGATCATATGACCAGGGTTATAAACTTCAATACCAACCTTGGAGGCTTAGAGTTTACAGATGGTGGAACTACTTCTAGTCACACTGCCTCAGAGGCAATATCCAGCATTAAATATACAAATGGAAGTGGAGAAACGATTACCTCATCTATAACGGCTAATTCGGTGACTGGTACTGATCAGGGAACTTTTAGTATTAAAGCTGACCAAGGAGTAGAAACATCCATTGAACATACCATTTATGTTCAGCCAAAAGGCTATACTACAGGTAAATATGGTGCAGAATATGACTTTAAAAAGCCTATTAAGATTACGGTTAAGCCAGCAGTAGGTAATTACTATATCTACTTCAGGGCTATAAATGATCGCACACCATATAATAATACTGATGGCAGTAAGGCTGAAAATAACTACAATGGAACATTGGAAGAAGGTGGTACAAACAACTGGAACGATGGATGGTTCGACTCCAGTTGGGGAGGTAACCATGATATTCCACAAGAAGTTAACCATTGCCTCTATGCCTACACCCAGATTGGAGAAACCACAACAGAGCCCAATGGTAAGGCATGGATATATACAGCAGAGTGGCCAGGAGATATGATGAAGGCAGACCATGCCAACACTGGTTGGTATTATATGCATTACGATATAAATGCCGTGCAGAAAAGCTTGAAATTTGGAGCAAAAGGCAATAGAAAGATCAAACCTGGTGAAACCTTACTCATGTTTAATAATAATTTTAACAAAGATGTAGGTTATGCAGCACATCGCTGCCCTCACCATCTGGAGCCAGGTATTCCTCTCTTCGACTACGAGGATCATGAGGGTTGGATTGTCTTCGACCCGACAACAGACGCCATGTGGCAAGCTTTTGATGAAAAGCCAGAGATTGAGAATATTAAGATTACTCTATATACCAAGTTCGATATCTTTGGGTGGTACAAAAAATATGGAGTCGCAAAAAATGGATCGTTTAAAATATTTGATTTTGGTTCTGCAACATCGGGTAAAACATATACAGAAAGCAAAGAAGGCATTTGGTCAAAAACCGTTATCACTCTCAAAGCGATAAAAGGTGCACATGAGAAAGCTATCAAATTGTATATAGACAAAAGTAATAAAAGCAACAGTATCCTTCTTTTCGACGGAAGGAGTTTTAAGGACGATACTGCTTGGTTTGATGGTGAATGGGCTGGTGCTTCAACTACAGGTAAGTGGCATCAAGGTAAGCCAGAAGGCGTAACTGAATAAATAATATTGAAAAAAAATGAAGAAGATAAAGCATTTAATGATATGGATGGGATTGCTCCTTTGCCTTGTTTCTTGCAAGGATGCAATGGAGACTATCGGACTCGGCGGGGATGAAATCCCTGCCGAGGGGGTAACCTTGAACATTGAGTTGCCCAACTTCTCCGAAAAGAAAATTAATACTAGAGCGGGCGCTGATGAAAGCATCAGTAACGTTACTGCTGTGTTTTATGGCGAAAGCAATACTTACAAAGGTATGGCGAATGTCAACATTGGAAGCAAGAATGCAGACGGAACGTATCAGGCAAAAATCAGTAATGTCCCATCTGGAACTATAACAGTTCATCTGGTAACAAACGTAAGTAATCTCGAAAAGACAGAAGCAAGTGATTTACAAAACATCACAACTGCTAAATCGAGAGCAATAGATACAAACAGCCCAGTATGTTGGGGTAGCGTATCTTTAACGAAGCTCTTGGATGGTTCGGCAAATGTCAGTCTGTTGAGACAATATGCCATGGTTACCTTGAAAGTAGATGAGGCGGTAAAGGCTGATTTTCCTGAAGATAGTGCTGGTCTTATCATTAATAATACTGCTGCCAAGAGTGCTATTGCCCCTGCTAACTATAAGGAACCAAATGATGCTTTAGCTACTACAACAGAATTTAGCAGCACTGATGTTGGCGTTGGAACTAGCCGTGAAGTAGCGGTAACTGAAACTTCTGCAGGTGTAGCTAACGTTATCATCAAGGCTAAATACAAGGGTAAAGAAGGTTACTATAAAGTGGGGCTTTACATGGATGCAAACAAGACTTCCCAGTATGCCCTCTTGCGAAACCATAACTATACCATCACTGTAACCAAGGTGAATGATTATGGTTTCAGTACTAAGGAGGAAGCCATCAAGGCACAACCGGAAAACAGAATAGAGGCACAAATAGTTGATGACAATCCTGCCATCAACAAAATGATAGCCTGCAAGGATTATGAACTGGGGGTAAGCGATAAAGTTTACGTAGACGCAGAAGCTACCAGTGCTATAGTAACTGTAGTTACAACTTTGGAAAAAGCAACCAGCAGCGATGGTAGTTTTTATACGGTTACCCCTGAAGACAGTTGGATACATTCAAATCCTACCGCTGTAGAAACGAATACAAATGATGGAACCAACCATTCTACTCCGGGTAAAAAGTATGTCCTGACCTTTACTTTAGATAAGAACGATACTCAGGAAGAAAGCAGAACAGGTACAATAACGGTTAAATCCGGTGACTTAATGCTCACCGCTCAGATTATACAGAAAGGTAAAGATTTCAAAAGAGATCATGGTCGTCTGGTTGAATTATTGGATGGATCGAATGAATTGACAAACGATTACTTCAAATGGTTAGATAAAGAAGTGCAAGGTATAAAGCCAGAAGAGATGTATGACGGCGACGACGCCGTCGTTAGGAATGAAGGTTTGCATTTTAGCCCAGTTAACAATACGTACAGTTATCTCATCAAGAAGTTGGATGGTGACAGCTTTGAAAATAGCGATACTAGATTTACGGTTGAAGATAATGGTAGCGGATACTGGAAAGTGACCCTGAAAAATAGTAACGATAATTCTCTTTGGAAATCATCTTTCAACATAAAGCATACTGCTAGGGTAAAGATTACTTATGATGTATATCATACAGGTATCTTCCATAAGATTTCGAACACAGATAATCAAATGGCAGAAGATGGAGAAACCAGTAAGTTGGTTAAAGGCTGGTTCTATTATGAAGTGGTCAAGGTGAAAGGTAATAGTGGCAAGATTTATCTCATGCTCGACCGCAATCTGGGCGCATCGAATAATGGTCCTTACATTAGAGAGACAAAAGCACTGGAGGGAAACGAGAAAGCAATCGGTGGTTACTTCTACATTGCTACAAGTAAGTCAGATAATCTTTCCTCAACTCTTTCACCTAGCGGATATGAAATCCCAAAGATGGAGGTCTTCGAGGATTTGATTAATGGATCTGATCCCGCCATTCAGGTAGTATCCAAGACAACACCATCTGGCGAAACATACAGCCGTGCAGAAATTAAGACAGTAGATTCGCAACTAAGTAGAATTTACTTACCTTACGGCGGATATTTGGAAAATGAGGTTTTACGAAATCCTATTCATGTAGATTTGTGGACTCAAACACCATTATCAGGAACACAAGGTTTTGCCACTACAAGTCCGGACTACGGATTTTGGTACAAGTATTTTGATATTTACAACAAGAGTCTGAACTTCTCAAACGTACGTTTCGTAAGTGGTAGTGATGGAAAGAACACCGGTCGCTACAAGGCGATGCCATTACGATTGATCAGTAAGACAGTATTATCGAATCCTACACTTTAATATAAACCATAGAATCCACAGCAGGCACTCAAGCCAGCTGTGGATTTCTTGATTCTTAGCTTCACTCAAATCTGCACTAGTGTCCCGTTTCGTCTGGACGATTATTATATAAGTTATTAATATCCAATATTTTATGTTCTAGAAGTTGTGTATTCAATTTGATTTTGTACCTTTGCACTCATATGGTATCCTAGCCTATTTAACCCGATGATTTCTAAACGGGACAGCAGTGAGCAGTTTTACAAAGAAGGGTTGGGTTTTCGTGAGAAAGTCCAGCCCTTCTTTTTGTCTGGATACTCCCAACAAGGAGTCAAGACGGCACAGAGAGGTAATCCGTGCCTTATCTATATCCTAAGAAGCTTATGACACACCCTCACAAAACGGGTGAATGAGAGCAAGAAAACGAATGAATGAGAGTAAGAAGAGGGGTAAAACAAGGATTTTAACCTACTAAAACAGTTCTTTCAACTAAGAAAAGAAACATTTATACTTAGATAAAATCTCCGTTCATAGACGTTGAATGTCCGTTCAACGTCGATGAACCGCCGTTCATAGACGCTGAACCGCGGTTCAACGTCTATGAACGGAGATTTCAATAGGGTTAAAGAACATTTTATCCTATAATCAACCAAGACTTTTCCCGAGATTAACCCATTATTAATACAGCAAGAAGGAAGAAAGGAGATAAGAGGAAGCCTGAAAAGAAATAAGAGAAGGGAGAAAAGAAATAAAAGGTATAAGGAAATGAGATAAGGGGCATAAATGAAGAAAAGATGTTTTTAATTTGGTGGTTTCACCATTTATTCGTATCTTTGCCAACAAAGAGAATATCACTTAAAAGAAAGGCGAGCAATTATGGCAAGAAAACTATATCCGATAGGATTACAAACTTTCGAACGAATCCGAGTAGAGGATAAGTTCTACATTGACAAGACGGAATATGTATATCGTATGGCACATACTGATGGTACTTATTTCTTCCTGAGCCGTCCACGCCGTTTCGGAAAGTCGCTGTTGCTGACTACCATGAAGAGCTATTTTGAAGGAAAGAAGGAGCTTTTCAAAGGACTCGCCATCGAAAAGCTGGAAAAGGATTGGATAAGCTATCCGGTGCTGCATTTCGATATGAGCATGGGCAAACACATGGAGATAGCCCAGCTGGAAAGATATTTCGACCAGCAACTTGCAGAACAAGAGCAGAAATGGGGCATTACGAATCCGGCTGTTGATGCCAACGTCCGCCTCATCTCACTTATCCAGACTGCCTATAGGGAAACGGGCAAGCAAGTGGTAATACTGATTGACGAATATGATGCCCCTTTGCTTGATGTGGTGCACGAGGATGAAAAACTGGAAGAACTTCGCAACGCCATGCGCAATTTCTACAGTCCGCTAAAAGGATGCGAGAAATTGCTCCGCTTCGTATTCCTCACAGGCATCACCAAATTCTCTCAGCTCAGCATCTTCAGCGAATTGAACAACATCACCAATATCAGTATGGACGAGCCGTATGCCGGCATTTGCGGAATTACGGAAGATGAACTGGTGAACGGAATGCGGAATGACATAGAGGCACTTGCTGAAAAATTAAACTTATCGTATGAACAGACGTTAGCTAAGTTAAAGGATAATTATGACGGCTATCATTTTACATGGCCTTCTCCTGACGTTTATAATCCGTTCAGCTTATTAACCTGCTTTGCCAAGCAGAAAATTGATTCCTACTGGTTTGGATCTGGCACTCCTACTTATCTGATCAATATGATGCGCAATTTCAACTTTCTGCCAGCGAACCTGGGCGAGAGTATGGAAGCCGGAAAGGATGACTTTGATGCTGCCACGGAAACCATGACCACCATCATGCCGCTGCTCTATCAGAGTGGCTACATCACCATCAAGGATTATGATGAAGAAACGGAGCTCTATACCCTAGCCATTCCTAACAAGGAAATAAGAGTTGGATTGTACAGAAGTTTGTTGCCTCATTATCTGACCTCAAAGACTGCAATGTGCAATACCACCATCGCCAAAATGTCGGTGCTTATTAAACAGGGCAAGATAGACGAAGCATTACAGTTGCTGAAATCGTTTTGGGAGACGGTGCCTTATTGCAACAACATCCATTACGAAGGGCATTACCAGCAAACGATGTATATCATCTTTGCCTTGCTCACGAATTTCAGGATTATAGTGGAGCAACATACGTCAAAGGGGAGAATTGATATAACCATGGAGACTGACGATACTATCTATGTAATGGAGCTGAAGTTTGGAAAGACTGCCCAGGAGGCTCTTGAGCAGATAGAAAGCAAGCATTATGCCGATGCCTTTGCCATGAGCGGCAAGGAAATTATCAAGGTAGGTATGAGCTTCAATATCAAAGAAGACAACACCATCGTGTTCGATTGGAAATCATCAGAAATTTAGATGACAAAAAAAGCGTGCAGGCGACTATGATGTGGCTTGCACGCTTTTTCCTTTTATATTTATCCTACAGCCACGCTGCTCTTGATAGTTCAGTATCACACCTAAGCTGTTTTCATCTCTACCTCACATGAATCCTGTTCCTCATAGCCTTCTCTTGCGTGTTTCCAAGAAAACTCTCCATGCGTTAAAGTACTCAAACTCCAAGACTTCTGTGGAGCATAAGTTTTAAACACCATATCAAACACTGGCTCATATTGTACAACCTGCTCTTTATCCATCAATTCTGGGAGAGAATCATTTTTATAATGCTGGCGAATCTGAACCATGACAGGACCATATTTCCAAGCCTCAAATTGTGCATCAAACATGGGTTCGCCCTTTTGAATCAAGCACTCACGCTGCGTGAAATAAAGTAGCTTATGCAACTTCATTTCATCAATCACCGAATACTTACATACTTACGGCACTATTATATAAATCTATTCATCAAAATCTTCCGGCTTAGTATTTAGTAAATTCACTGTAGCCATGAACTCGCTTACCAAATCAGCGAATTGAGGATTATCCTTACGAATGATTAGTGCTGCATAGTTATCATTACCCTCCTCGTCTGTAATCGTTTGCGGCAGGAAAACATACTCCTTTCTTTCCCCGTAGATGCCAAACCAGTATTTGAATAAGCGATTACGCATCTTCTGCATGCCACCACTTGTATCACAGATATAAAGAAATGCCGCATTGTTCTTTGCAAAGAATTCCTCCACTATGGCAAGAATAGTCTCTCGCACCTTAGGATCACGAGGAGACTTCACTCCCTTCGGATTAGAGATACCAAATTGATAAACTAACCCATTATGAAGTATATCATCCCTTTCAAAAGTTACGAAAATTTCAGCATCATAATCTGTGATGAAACACAATGTATCATCAGCTAGAGCCATTTTTACCTCATAGGGCGAATTGGCATTAATCACAGCCAGAGACATTTTTTCTACTACCATACTTCTACCCCTATAGGTTCTTTACCAGTACGTTCCAGACAGCTTTTGTGAACCAAGTTCTCCAGTTTCTCCACCATTTTACGTTTGTTTTCCTTAGAAGCATTCCAACGGCGTAGAGCCTCTTCTCTTGTTAACTTTGTTGTATCCATATATTCTTCCTCCTATTTATTCTAGTTCAACATTCAGCCGCCAAAGTTACGCTTTTTACTCGAAACCACCAAGAAAATCATAAAAAAAACATTTTCCCCTCACACCGCCAAACTTCTTGGATTATTTTAACGCAAACAGAGCGTAAACACTGAATTTAAAATTTATCCCATCCATAACACCACTTTCTCAATCTAGCTATGGCATTCCGATCGTTTAAAAAATCGAAATAAGAGGGCATAATCTCTACTCGTATTCTATCGCATGCCAAAATGTTTCTTAAATGATAGGTTGCAGCAAGATATGGAACATTTGGAGAAGGAATGAATACGCACACACGATATTGCATCACTTTTGACAATGTATAAACGACAAAGAATCCTCTTAATCTATTATCTCGACATAGATAGATACCATCAGCCACACTAATATTTTGAAGAGTCCACAATCTCTCAGGCAAAATATATGGTTTAGGATTGCTGATCTGCATTCTTAAGTCATCATAATACGAATCTGCTAAGAATGTATATCCAGTTCTTGCAAATAAGAGTAAATATGCATTCTTCAATAGAGCAGCAGAAATAAACCTTTCATCTCTTTTCAGAGGTACATCTTGCAAATCTATTAGAGCATTTTCTTTCAATATGTTTTCTCGATATTCATCCCAAACCTTGGGATTATTCCGCTTGGCATCTATCTCTAAAAATAGTTGGCGATCAGCATCTATATGCAAGTTCGCTCCTAATCTTTGTCCTTTATGAATCAAGTTTACTTTTCTATCAGTCGAAGGAAAAAACTTTCTTTGTTCCAAACCGACGATAGCATTTAGCAAGTTTACATCTATAGAATGCCCACATGTACTATTACAAGATCTACATGTCAAAGCAATTCTTTTACCACCAAGAGATGCTTGTGGCACATCTTCCTCTGTTAAGTTTTTCACAACTTCATCATCAGAAAAAGATTGCATACACAATGGACATTTATACATTTCATCTTGAATGACTCCCATTGCAAATAAAATATGCAGATTGTTATGCATACTTTCTATATAAAATTGCTTATTCATAAAGTTATATAATTGATATAAAGGTAAAACGGAAACAAGTGAATTTCCACATTTAGAAAAGATATCAGTTCAGCTAATGTTTTTGTCCCAATCCGTAAGCCTATGAACTTGCAGATTGGGATTTTATCTTTTCGTTTTGCCAAACAAATCAGAATGAGTACCAGTAGTTAACATCAACAGTGTCAATTCCATATCATTCTGTTCCCATATCAAAAGCCAATCTGATTCAACATGAGCTTCCCACTCACCTTCATGATTACCATGAAGGATATGTGGTTTGTATTCAGAAGGTAACGTGCCATTTTCTACCAAAAGAGAAATCGCTTTCTGTAATTTCTCTATTGGATAGCCACGCTTCCGACAAAGTTTCAACGCTTTGTCGAATCTTTTAGTCGTTCCTAATTTATACATCACTTACCAAGAATAGTATCAAACATTTCATCAACAGAGTTCCATTGTGTAATTCTACCTTTAACAACATCCTCTTCTGCAAGTTCCAATTCAGTTTTCTTAGGTTTCAAAACCGAAATAGAACTTACTCCATTGAGCATTTGAATGGCACTTTTTAGTTTATTGACCAAAGATGGGTCTGATACAGAAACCACTAACTGTGGTTCTTTTAATGCTAACGCTTTTGCTTTCATAATCTTCTCCTTTTAAACATTTAAAATGTATTTGAATATGCAAAGATTGTGCAAATCGAACACAATGAAGCTCGCTTCAATTGCTGAGATGCCGCCAATCTTATGCAAAGATACATTTTTCCTCTCACATAGCCAAACTTCTTGGTTTATTTTAACGCAAAGATTGCGTAAGGCGATAGGTGATAATATCACTCAAACAGTACCGGCTATATCACTCAAATGATACCGATGTACTTTTTACAGTTTGATTGCGTTATTTCTACATGTGAACACTGGCAGATCGACTTCGCTGGCGATGCGCTCTACCTGACAGGCAAAAAGACAGGTGAGTTGACCAAAGTCACGGCTCATGTAATTATATGACAACGTGACAGTCACTCTATTAACAGGTATCGCCAACCATGTGAAAAGCGATACCTGTAACCACGCTAACAAAGTGGTATCATTTGAGCGCTATGATCATATATGCATTTTTATTGAACTTTTAATAATAAATTCATAAAGCAAAGTGTTTGTTGGAAAATATATTCAACTTCCTTTGGATTAATATTATCATCATGCTTTACATTATTATTTTGAAATCTCTCGTATAACCCTTTAATTTGGATGAATGTATTTGAAATTTCTTTGGATATGCCAACCTTTTTTAAATAAGCACCTAAATCGCTATTTTGATTCTCTAATGATTTTTCGTTTGAGAGAAGATGCTTTAATAAAAGTTCAAGCGCTAACCTCATATCATCCAATCCATGTCTTAAGTCTCCTTTTTTGCAAAATATATCAACACCAGACTCCAAATGTTTAAAAACATCAGGGTATAATCTTACAGCATCTTCCACATAGCGTAAGTCAAAAACGGAATAATCCTTATCCACATAAATATTCTTGTTTGCTATATTCTTTACATAAGCCTTATACTGAGCAAACAATTTGCTGGCATATTCATATAGCTGAGGATAATCCTTTAATTTTATACATCTGTTCCAATTTCTTTCTTCCTGTTCTAAATGGTCTATATAAAAAGACTTCAATTTAATATTTAAAGGAATCGCTTCTTCTGATAATCCAGAATGTTCTTGTAAATATCGCTCTTGAAACCTATTCAAATATGATGAAAATAGCTTTTGACGTGTAATTCCAGAGATATATTTAAAATCACGTATATTCTCTTCATAAAACAAATTCGAGAGGAATTCTGCAGTTATCCCAAATGCTATTTTGGGATTCTTTTCCTCTTTTTCTTCTGAAGATAATTGGGCAAAAGAACCATTTGGGTCAGGGCAAGCCATCATTCCGCACGGAGACATATAATTACCTCTTTTTTTAGCAAGTCTGATATATGGAATAATACAATTTACTACGAGAGCAAACTGATTATAATCATCTCCATTGCAATCCAAATGGTAAGGACAATACTTATAAATTTCTGTAGGACTTCCATTTTGTGAATAAAAGAATTCCTCTTTATAAAAATCATCATTCATGCTATTTCGTTTTTAAGAATTGGTAAACAGACATGTTGTTGCAACATTCTGCTCTTAATATCGCTTTCCAATAGTTAAAGCCAAATTGCCCCTGTAGTTCCATACAGCTATCCAATATAACCTCTTTGCACTTATCATCTGCCACACATTTGGAAAAACTTTTGATGAGAGTAGCAACCTCAGAGATTTCTTGATTGCTGTATTGTTCAAACCTTCTACACAAATCCAACTTTGTATAATGGTTGGAGATCTTCAAGAATAGATTCTCGTCTATATGATTTCTTTTGTACATCTTCTTGATTTATCTTGTCATACAAAAACGGACTGACATTTATCTGTAAATGATAATAGTCAATACCACCATTCCAATTGTCGTGGCTATACCATACACACTCCATATTTTCTTCTCTAAAAATATGAAGTATATCCTTTTCATTACGCAAATTTAGCAAAGAACGTATGGTCTTATAATAGGGCTTCAATACATCATCCGCCTGTTCCATCTAATCCTGGTTTTTGCAAATTTTTCTCCAGTTCAGAAAAGACATATTTAGCATATACACAACTCTGTCTGCGCCAGTTGTATAGACAGACAAGGCTGAGTAGCAGCGAAATGACAAAACTGATGAGCGAATATAATCCTCCAAAGAACATGGATGCAAAAGCTATCAATGTAAATAACAACTGAACGCCCGCAATATTTCGTGCAAAAGTAGATTGCTCAAAATGTGTATTTATCCTATCAGACTGAGAAATCTCTTCTTTTGCCAAAAGAAATGCCTTATGAGCAGTTTGTTCATTGACTTCATTTATAACATAATGCGCTAAAATTTTAGAAACATCTTTCAGTCTATAGTCTTCATTGAATCCCAATACTATCTGTGAAGGTCTTTTCATTATTTTTCTTCGATAAACGACACGTTCTATATAGCTGGAGCAAATATTGATAATATACCCCACTATATAGCCAAGAAATGGCAATAATATCACTATGACATTTGCAAACGTAGAAGTTAAAAGCTTAAAAAAAGGGGTTGCCTTATCTATTCGTATGATTTCTATATCAACACTGATTCCCAAGCTGAGAGTAATGAAATACAACCCAGGAATTATCATTCGTAAAATATCTGAAAATTTATATGTCATAACTGTGCTTATTTAAAATCTTTATTATCTATTCTCGTCTTTACATCCTTTTGGTTGAAACGTGGTGGAGTATTCTTAAAAATACCCTTGGCATCTTGACCTGCATAACCAGGCAGTTGGAATTTTCTCAAGGAATCAATATCCAAATCGTCTATCAATATCGTGGAATTCTTGCCTCCTTTTACTACCACCATGTTCTTTTCTACAGACTTGCTTGGCTTCATGATTCGGGAATCACCATATTCAGATGTATTTACTTGAATAAAGAACGAATGGATGTCTCTCACCCATGAACCAGCTATATCAGAATAATAGTTAGTGTCAGAATTAAGTTCTGTCGCAACTATAAAATCTACTTTAGATTTCATTAAACATCTTTCCTCTATACTTGCCAATTCAAAGCAGTTGTAAACAGAGAAATAGGACTTTTTCCAATGGAACAAATAATATATGCTTTTTACTTCTTTAGGTACATGATAACCATAAGAACGCAATAGCGTTTTTTCCTTAGGAGCATAATGGTTCTTCACCCGTGGAATAATGACACAAGAATTATAATTGTTTTCGGTAAAAGGCAATATTGTAACTACGATGTTCAAAGCATATTTTGAATTTGTTACAAGATATGTCAAACCAGCAATAATTGCTATCTGATTTTTTTTACACTCAGCAGCCAGCAAATCTATCCATTGATATGGAACAGACAACTCGGGTAAGACAAGCATATCACATTTGTTGGCGATAGCCTCATTAATGATACGAAACAAGTCCTTTCGCCTTACTGAAGAAAGATTTACCTGATTCAATGCAGTCTTTTCAATAATGTCTTTATCTACATTCATATTGGCAATTCCGATTCTCTTATTAGACTTGATAGCATTCGGACTTATTTTGTCTGTAGGAATTATGTACTCTAATACCTTTGAATGTTCATATTTCAACGATTCTATTTCTCTACTGGTAATCAAATCCTTTATGAGACCAATTTTTTGTTTATAAAAAAGTCTATTCCAATCCCAATTAATGAAAAGGTATTGCTTAAAGCTCTCTGTTGGTGCATCAGATAGGAAATCATTAATCGAATTAGTCTTAGAGAATCTATACTCGTCCGATTTTATAAAAATATGAATATGGCAGATAACATCAAGATGAACAAATAAAGGTGTAAGATAGATGACACCTGTTTCTTTGAGTAATTCAATTTTATGGTCAAAATCCTTACGATAGAGATTGCAATCGTCATCTAACAAACATTTTGTCAGGTTGAGTCCGCCTATCCCTAAATACTGATGGCGAAACATGCAGGCATGTCTCAGTTTTATAGCCGTTTTTATTGTGGTATCTTCCCAATCATTTTCTGCTTCGATAAAGTCCAAATGCATGGACAAAGGTATTGCTTCCGACAATCGTAAAGTTTCATTTAAGCTTTCTCTTATTTCGTCCTGTATCTCCGCATTATCGAAATTACACTGTTCAATTGCGTTAAAGATTTGCTTTTGAAACTTGTTGAGAGAATCGACATCTTCTGTTATTACAAAATATGTAAATACTTTCTCCCAAAGACTATAATATTCTAGAGCAACAGCACCTTTGAAATAGGTGAGAATCTGTTGTACTATGGCTTTTTTGTGTTTCTTGTTTTCCTCCGACTTATAGCAAGCCAAGAATATCATGTGAGCCAAATATGTAGAAGCACCATACTTGTCTTCCGAAAAATCTTTTATATTGCGCAATTTGTTCACCGAACCAGAATATTGCATAGAAAAAGCAGCTTCATCAAAATCTTGCTCTACTGTTTCTTCATCAGGCAAAAATCTAAATTCACTTCGTTGACGCTGTATATTACGTCTAAATTTCATCAATGCAGCCTTGGAACCTGTATGTTCAAAGCTTTCCACGATAATTTTATTAGATTGAATGGAAAGGTATACATCATTCGCCTGTATTTTAAATGTTTCATGATCATGTTCAAGTATTCGAGGCTCAACAAAATACTTGTTTAGAAATTCTAATGCATTGTCTGCTTTTGATTCACCTATAACAAAAAGCATGTCATCTACATAACGTCCATAAAAATCAGGATGAATTTTCTCTATTACCTTGTTGTCAAAATCAATTAAAAATAAATTACCAATAACACCAGAAGAAACTAACCCAACAGGCAACATAGTTTTACTACCTTCTAGCGGTGCGACATCAGAAGGTAAATACTCCTCACACTTTTTTGTGTATGCTTCATGCACTCTCGATAATAGTATTGTAAGCCTCTTCGAAAATGTTCGTTCATCTTCATTTGAAAATACAATGGAATTTTCTTCCAACAGTTTTTCCACAAACTCAGGAAGATTCAATCTAACATGATAAAAATATCTTGTAATATCCAAACTAACAATGGTCACATTCTTATGGCTATCAAGTATCTCATCTGCTTTCTTCAAAGCATTGTCTCGCCAATCTTGATACCCTTGAAAATAAGGCTTGTAGATATGCAGTCCTGATGAAATTTTTGTTTGTTGGCTTTCCGTTTGTGGTGAAGTCAACGAAAGCTTATAAGCATAATTATGCGAACTTATCAGCTTGGAGAGTCTTACACCAGTAAACATAACCCACAAAGTACTTATCAATTGTATTTCTATTGGAGCATCAATAAATATGTTATATTTGTCAATTTCTAGTTTTTCCTTTTGAATATGATTACTGATTAATTTAATTTCATTATCTTCTTGACCTCCATCATTTTTTTTCATACTTTTTGGTAGTATACAAAAATCTATCTCGTCTAGCAAACGCTGAAAATATTGTTCGTTTGATCCCAAAAGAACTTCGTACAATCCATTTAATTTATCAGCAAACCTCTTCTTGAATTGGCTTTTCTTTAAGCCATACAAATCTTCCTCGAAATCGGCTACACGCTTTCGAGAATACAAGGAAGCACTATCATAATAGCTATAATTCTTAAACTTACGATAGGCTTCGTATATTTTCTGTAATAGATAGTTTTTATCCATCATAAGTACACAAATCAAAATTTTAATTAATCACTTTCTCCTCAGATAATCCCAAGGCCTTATACATCACTTATAAACATCTATATGTCTAAATACTCCAGATTTCTCAGAAACACCTCCAAAATCCAAAACGTAGAAGATGTTCCCACTTGCATCCCAGGCGGTCCCATCCCGCAAAATATGGCGAAGACCTTTGATGGTCCGCCAACC
>OGYE01000375.1_pt1 | contig 28047 bp, 24 predicted proteins | sample 1576471 | NCBI WGS metagenome assembly OGYE01 (sample SAMEA3541532, study PRJEB24748) | human gut metagenome | biome: human gut; feature: human-associated habitat; material: faeces | place: China | collected 2012
CGCTGGATATTTGGTGACAATCTCTCTGGCCGGAAAATCGCTCCTGTTCTGGGGCGGGCTTGCCACGTGCAAGCCCCTACGAAGCTAGCCACGAGCCCCTAGCCACGAGCCCCTAGCCACGAGCCCCTAGCCACGAGCCCCTAGCCACGAACCACTAGCCACGAACCACTAGCCACGAGCCACGAGCCACTAAAAAAGGCTTGTCGCACGTGCGACAAGCCTTTTTTTTACTATTAGTAATTAACGTTGCGGAGTTCGAAGAAGGACTGGGGATGTGCACAGACCGGGCAGATTTTCGGAGCTTCGACAGCTTCTACGATGAAGCCACAGTTGCGGCAGATCCAGGTCTTCTTGTCGGATTTCTTGAAGACTTCCTGTTTTTCGACGTTAGCCAGGAGAGCGAGGTAGCGTTCTTCGTGGTGTTTTTCGATTTCAGCGACCTTTTCAAATAAGAAGGCGATTTTGTCGAAGCCTTCTTCACGGGCTTCTTTAGCGAAGGTCGGGTACATTTCCGTCCATTCGTAATGTTCGCCGGCAGCAGCGTCTTTCAATGCGTTGATGTCGTTGGGCAGTTCGCCGCCGTTGAGGAGTTTGAACCAGATTTTAGCGTGTTCTTTTTCGTTGTTAGCCGTTTCTTCAAAGAAAGCTTTGATCTGTTCGTAGCCTGCTTTTTTAGCTACGCTGGCATAATAGGTGTACTTGTTGCGGGCCTGGGATTCACCTGCAAAGGCAGCCTGTAAGTTTTTTTCTGTTTTCGAACCTTTTAATTCCATAATTCATTTCCTCCTTGATAAAAAGTTATATTTGAAATTATTTTTTAGCACCTCTTTGGGTTGATTTCATTGTAGCACTTTTCAACTCTGATGTCAACGGATAATTATTATTTGTTAGTAGAAAATTTTTAACGGGTCCGGTTGTTGTCGTGGCCGTCTGCCGTATGGTCCCGGTCGTCAGCATGGCTGCTGTTCTGACTACTGCTGCGGCTGTTCTGGCTCTGGCTGCTCCGGGATGACGACGACTGGCTGCTGCGGTTCTGGGATTGGGAGCGGCTGTGGCTGGTGCTGTCGTCGCGGGTATAGGAATCCCACTTCGATTTGACCGTGTCGCCGGCATCTTCGGCCGAGTCCTTGAGGCTGCCGTATTTCGCCTTGAACTGGGCTTCGATCTGGTCCGCCTTTTCCGGGTACATGGCCTTCAGTTTAGCCAGGAGTTCGGCCTTGCTGGCATTGCCCTTGTCCAGGGCACCCTGGATTTCTTTATACTCTTTATAATAGGCCATCCAATGCTTCAGCGGGCCGTAATCGTTGCTCATAAAGGACGTGTAGCTGCCGAAGGCGCAGGCCAGTGTCAGGATGAGGAAGATGAGGACGCGCTTCATTTACTGCGCCCCCTTCCCGCGGGCTGCGGCGTGGCAGGCCTGGCTGGCCGAGCTGGCCGTCATGGCGGCGAAGAGGACCGTCATGACGACGAGGACCCGCGTCACCAGGGAGAGCGTCGGCAAGGGCAGGAGGTCCGTATAGGCATAGGCCGGGATAAAGGAAATGCCGATGGCTGCCAGGATGACGATGGCCAGGGCCAGGTAAAGGAAACCGCTGAGGATACCGAAGAGGGTCCCCAGGACGTCCATGAAGGGGCTGGCGACGGCTTTGGCCGCTTTGCCCATCTGGCTGTCGCCGTCGTTCCAGTTGAAGTCCTTGCCCGTCTTGGCGGCTTCGGCGGCGTAGCGCTGGCGCATGACCTGTTCCCGGTCGTAACGGCGCTGCTGCTGGGCCAGCTGCTGCTGACGGTAGTATTCGTCGTCCCGGTCCTGGTCATAGAAGACGCGGTCTTCCACGCCCGGCCCGAAATCGCCGTAGGCGCCGTATTCGTCGCCGGGCATACGCGGGTTGTCTTCGGGGACGATGGGTTCGCCGATATAATAGCGGTAAATGTTCTTGGGATGCCCCAGTTTACAGCAGATTTCTTCTTCCGACCTGCCTTCTTTGGCACCGAGGCGGAACTGTTCTTCGCAGTCTTCGATGATGCCTTTTAAATCATTTTTATCGCTCTTGCGGAAATAGTAGCGCAAGAGGTCCATAAATTCATTCTTTCTCATGCTTTACTCTGTCAGGCCCTTCCTTTCCCGTGAGTGCTTCATAGCGCTGGTGAAACGTCGCCCCGTACTGCCAGGCAGCGACGCTGATGGCGGCGATGGCGATGATGACGATGAAGATGGCAAATACCGGCATGTCCGGCAAAAAGGCGACCGATGCCAGGGGCTCTTTTTCCAGGGCGATGCAGATGGCCACCCAGGCCAGGAGCGCGATGGCGCAGACCGTGCAGATCGTGCCGATGATGTAACAGCTGAGATAGGACCGGCGCAGGCTCTGCCGGCTCATCGATGATTTCAAAGCAATTCCTCCTCTTCAATTCATTACCTGTTATCTTAACACAGGCACTATAGCAGGTCAATCGCGGCGGCCCATTCCCTTGCGAAGGGGGGCCTGGGGCTATATAATGATATATAATTCTATTTGTCTTTTGAAGGAGGAATTTTGATGGCTGATTTTGTCCGTTATTATGTAGGTGATGTCGTTCAGATGAAGAAGGCCCATCCCTGCGGCTGCAATGAATGGGAAGTGCTGCGCATCGGCGTTGATTTCGTCATCCGCTGCACCGGGTGCGGCCACCGGGTCATGATTCCCAGGCCAAAATTTGAAAAGTCTGTAAAGAAACGATTAAAATGCGCTGGTGATGAAAGTGAAAAAGCGTAAAAAGTTAGAAAAAGGTATTTTTATTTTTAGGACTTTGTGGTACAATATTCAACAGCCGATATTTTAATGCTTTACTAGAATAAAGAACTAAAGAAAGGGAGGTCATAGGATGAACAACAATACCTTGGATGGAGTGAAGATGCTCCACCATGATGAAATGCGCAATTATGACCGGATCCAGGGGAAAATCATTTCTGTCATTATGAACCACGGCTGTAAGATTATTGAAACGCCGAGTTTTGAAGATTACGATGTATACCAGCACTTCTTTCCACAGCTCCGCCAGCAGATGGTCAAGACCATCGACACCGATGGCCGTGTCCTGGTCCTGCGGCCGGATGTGACGCTGCCTCTCGTCGAAACGGCAGCCCGCGAATTCCCGCGCTCGAACCAGTTGCTCAAGTTCGGTTATGTCAGTACAGTCTTCCGCGAATATTACGGCAGGTCAACGTATGGCAAGGATTTCCTGCAGGGGGGCATTGAAATCCTGGGCGACTCCAGCCCCGAATGTGACGGCGAAGTCATCGTCACGGCGGCTGAGATCCTCAAGGCCGTCGGCGTCGAAAACATCCGCATCGACATCGGTACGGCAGCCTATACGCAGGCATTGTTCGATGGCCTTCCCATTTCGGAAGAAGAGAAAGAAACGCTCAAAGGCTATATGGCCGACCGCAACCTCGTGGCCTGCAAGTCCTATATCGCCGCCCTGCCGGTATCGGCCGATGCCCGCAAGGCCCTGGAAGCCCTGCCGGTCCTATTCGGGCCCTATGCCCAGACCCTGAGCAAGGCCCGGGATTACTCCATCAACAGCGGCATGCTCAACGCCCTGTCGCGGCTGGAACGGGTCTATGACTACATCCTCTATGCCGGCTATGCCGATAAGGTCCAGCTCGACTTCGGCTTTGCCAGCCGCCTGGGCTACTATACGGATACGGTCTTCAAGGTCTACGTCGACGGCGCCCTGTACGACATCATCGACGGCGGCCGCTATGACCAGCTGTCGTCGCGGTTCGGCGTCGACCGCCCGGCCTGCGGCTTCGGCATGAACATCAATTTATTATATGAATATATGAACGATGCCGGCCTGTTGGAAGATACGGAACCGTCGTTCCAGATGGCCGTATCCTACACGGCCGGCGACCAGACCCTGGTCCGGGACCTCATGAACTGGCGCAGCCGCGGCTTCCGCGTCGCCGCCTATCCCGATTCGTCCTTCATCGACAGCGGCGATTACAGTATCCACGCTATTTACCGCAACGGCTCGTACTATAAGGACGGCAAGGCCATGACGGCCGAAGAATTGGAAGCACTCATGGGGAGGTTGTAACATGGCGATTCATATTGCACTGGCCAAGGGCCGTATTCATAAAGTGGTCATGAAGTATTTAGCCGAAAGCGGCTATGATTTCCCGACGTATTCCGAAGAGAGCCGCAAGCTCATCTTTGAAGACGCTCAGGGGCAGCTCAAAGTGACCCTGGTCAAGTCGCCTGACGTCGCTGTCTACGTCGAACGCGGCGCCGCTGACGTCGGTATCGTCGGCAAGGACGTCCTCATCGAAGAAGCGCCGGGCGCCGACGTCTACGAAGTCATGGACCTGGGCATCGGCCGCTGCCGCATGGCCGTCGCCGGCATTGCCGGCAAGAAGGTCGACATGACCAAGCGCATCACTATCGGCACGAAATATCCGCGCATTGCCCGCAGCTATTTCGAGGCCAATCATCACAGCGTCGACATCATCAAGCTCAACGGATCCGTCGAACTGGCACCGATCGTCGGCTTGTCCGATGTCATCGTCGATATTGTCGAAACGGGCAATACTTTGAAGGCCAACGGCCTGGAAGTCCTGAAATACTTCATGGATTTCAGTGCCCGCATGATTTGCAATCCCGTTTCCTTTAAGATGAAATATAACGAAATCCAGCAGCTCATGGATGTCATCCGTGAACACAGCATGAAGGCATAACTAAGGGGGAGTTAGAGTGGAATGGATAGATGTACCCAGTGAAGGGTTGACCTTACGCGACATTCGCCGCATTACTAAACGGGACCAGGCAGAAAGTGAAGATATCCGCAAGGCTGTCGAAGCTATCCTGGCCGACATCGAACAGCGCGGCGACGCCGCTGTCCGGGAATATACGAAACGCTTCGATGGCGTCGACCTCGACAGTTTCCTCGTTTCGCCGGAAGAAATCGACGATGCCGTCGACATCGTCGGTCCCGATTTCATGGCCATTCTGGAAGAAGCGGCCGCCAACATCCGGGCCTATCATGAACGCCAGGTCGAACAGACCTGGATCGACACCTTCCGTCCCGGCGTCCGCCTGGGAGCCAAGTTCACGCCTATCCAGCGCGTCGGCGTCTACGTCCCCGGCGGCACGGCGGCCTATCCGTCGACGGTCCTCATGGACACCATCCCGGCCCACGTCGCCGGCGTCCCGTCCATCGCCGTCTTTACGCCGCCTGCCAAAGACGGGTCGGTCAATCCCTACATCCTGGCTGCGGCCCACGTCGCCGGCGCTACGGAAATCTATAAAGTCGGCGGTGCCCAGGGCATTGCCGCTGCCGCTTACGGCACGGAAAGCATCCCGCCGGTCTTCAAGATCGTCGGCCCGGGCAACGCTTACGTCGCCATGGCCAAGCGCCTGGTCTTCGGCACTGTCGGCATCGACATGATTGCCGGCCCCAGTGAAGTCGGCGTCCTGGCCGACCACGACGCCAATCCGGTCTGGGTCGCTGCTGACCTCCTGGCCCAGGCCGAACACGACCGCCGGGCCGCCGTCTTCCTGGTCACGCCCAGCGCCGCCTTTGCCGGCGAAGTCGAAGCTGAAGTCCGGCGTCAGCTGGAAGAACTGCCGCGCAAGGACATCGCTGCCGAATCCATTGAAAAACACGCCAAGTTCTTCATCGTCAAGGATAAGGACCAGGCCGTAGATATTATGAACCTCATCGCGCCGGAACACCTGGAAATCGCCTTCAGCGATGCTGAAACGTGGGCCAAGAAAATCGTCAATGCCGGTGCTATCTTCATGGGGCCCTATACGACGGAACCCCTGGGCGACTACTTCGCCGGCCCCAACCATACCCTGCCGACTATGGGGACGGCGGCTTTCTCGTCGCCCCTCGGCGTCTATGATTTCGTCAAGCGCAGCAGCCTGCTGGAATACGATAAAGACGCTTTCGCAGCTGTCGCCGACAAGGTCATGCGCTTCGCCAATGTAGAAGGATTACAGGCTCACGGCCTGGCTGTAAGGAGGAGAATCGATGAATAATAACTGGCTTCGCAATACCATCCGCTCTTTTGAACCCTATGTCGTCCCAGAAATCCGGGAGCATACGGTCATCAACGCCAATGAAAGTCCGTACAACCTCTTTGATTTCCCCAAGGTCAAAGCCGATTTCCTGGAACGCATGGCCAAGACGCCGTCGTACCACTATCCGGACCCCTTTGCCGAAGAACTGCGGGCAGCCCTGGCGAAATACGTCGGCTGCCAGCCCCAGGAAGTCCTCGTCGGCAATGGCGGCGATGAAATCATCAGCCTCATCATGAATACCTTCCTCAATCCCGGCGATACGCTCCTGACCCATACGCCGACCTTTGACATCTATGGCATCGACGCCGAAGTCCTCGGTGCCAAGGTCGTCACCGTGTCCGACCTCGACGGCTACCGCCGCAATCGCGACGGCCTCCTGGCCAAAGTGGAAGAACTCCAGCCGAAAGTGACGGTCCTCTGCAACCCGAACAACCCGACAGGGGAACTGCTGCCCCTGGATTACGTCGAAAGCCTGGTCCAGGCTGCCGACAATATCGTCGTCGTCGATGAAGCGTACTTGGAATTTGCCGGCGCGCCGAGCATCATTACCAAACTCGCCCAGTACGATAACCTCATCGTCATCCGCACCTTGTCCAAGGCCTTCGGCCTGGCCGGCTGCCGCGTCGGCTACGGCGTGGCCCAGAAGGAAGTCATCGACGCTTTGGGCCTGACGAAACTCGTCTACAACCTGAATATCCTCTCGCAGAACGCTGCCCTGGCCGCCATGGACTATGCCGATGAAATCCTGGCCCACAACATCCCGCCGACCCTGGCAGCGCGCCAGCATTTCATGGACGCCTTAAAGGACGTGCCGAATCTTACGGTCTATCCCAGCTCGAGCAACTTCGTCCTGGTCCGCGTCCCCGACGGCCCGGCCATGGTCAAGGCCCTGCACGACGCCGACATCTGCGTCCGCTCCTATAAGGCGGCAGACCTCAAGAACTGCCTGCGCATCACCATCACCACGGACGACGTCGTCCGCCGCGTCGTCGCCGTCATGACCGAGGAGGCGAAGAAATATGCGTAGTGCCCAGATCGAACGGGAAACGGCAGAGACGCAGATTGCCGTCTCCCTCAACATCGACGGTTCCGGTACCTTCGGCGGCACGACGGGCATCGGTTTCTTCGACCACATGATGAACCTCCTGGCCTGCCACAGCGGCATGGACATTACTCTCCACGTCCACGGCGACCTCGACGTCGACACGCATCACACCATCGAAGACCTGGCCATCGTCTTTGGCGACGCCCTGACCCGGGCCCTGGGCGACAAGAAGGGCATCAACCGCTACGGCATGTTCTACTGCCCCATGGACGAAGCCCTGACGCGGGTCGTCATCGACCTCAGCGGCCGGCCCTACCTGGTCTACGACGTGAAACTCGCCGTCGAACGCATCGGGACCTTTGAAACGGAAATGCTCAAAGAATTCCTCTATGCCCTGGCCGTCCACGGCCGCATGAACCTGCACGTCACCAATCTCTATGGCGAAAATGCCCACCACATCGTCGAATCGGTGTTCAAAGGGCTGGGCCATGCCTTGAAGGAAGCCGTCCGCATCGAAGGCGACGAAACGAGTGTCTTGTCGACAAAAGGGGTGTTATGATGAAGATTGCGATTATCGATTATGAAGTTGGCAACCTGGCCAACGTATACAATGCCTGGAAACGCCTGGGCATCGAAGCGGCCATTACCCGCGACCCGGCTGTCATCCGCGACGCCGACCTGGTCGAACTGCCCGGCGTCGGTGCCATCCGCGATGCTATGGGGAACTTACAGAAATTCGACCTCATCCCGCTCCTGCAGGAACAGGTCCAGAGCGGTAAGTTCTTCATGGGCGTCTGCCTGGGAATGCAGGCCCTCTTTGAAAAGAGCTACGAAGGCGGCACCTACGACTGCCTGGGTTTCCTGCCCGGCGACATCGTGCCCTTCCACACGAAAATGAAAGTGCCCCACATGGGCTGGAATGAGTTGGAATTCCGCCAGGAACACTGGCTCCAGAAAGGACTGCCGGCTCATCCTTACGTCTATTTCGTCCATTCCTACCATAAATCGCCAGTGGATACGCCCGACGTCATCGCTACGGCCGATTACGGCCAGCCCGTCCCGGCTATCTGCGGCAAAGACAATGTCCTGGGCTTCCAGTTCCATCCGGAAAAGAGCGGCCGCGTCGGCGAACAGCTCCTCCGGAACGTCGTCGATTACGTCATGAAGAAAGGGTGAGACTATGATCGTATTTCCCGCTATCGATATCCAGAACGGCCATGCTGTCCGCCTGCGCCAGGGCGTCAAGGACGACAGTACGACCTATTTTGAGAACCCCGTCGACGCTGCCGTCAAATGGTGCGACGAAGGGGCCATGTTCCTCCACGTCGTCGACCTGGACGGCGCCTTTTCGGGCAAACTGACCAATGCCTCGATTATCGGCGACATCTGTGAAGCCGTCGATATCCCTGTCGAAGTCGGCGGCGGCATCCGCAGCGAAGAAGCTATCGAAACGTATCTGGAAGCCGGCGTCAACCGCGTCATCATCGGGTCCAAAGCCGTCGAAGACCCGGAATTCATTACGGCTATGGCCAAGAAATACGGCTCGTCCCTGGCCGTATCCATCGACGCCAAGGGTGATGTCGTCGCTACCCGCGGCTGGGTCGACGGCAGTGACAAGAAGGTCCTGCCCTTTGCCCAGTCCATGCTCGACATCGGCATCAATACCCTGGTCTATACGGACATCAGCCGCGACGGCATGCTGACAGGGCCGAACTTTGAAATGCTCAGCCAGCTCCAGCAGCTGCCCTTCATCCGCCTCATCGCTTCCGGTGGCATGAGCAGCATCGCTGATCTGAAGAAATTACAGGCCATGGGCGTCTACGGTGCCATCACCGGCAAGGCGCTCTACGAGGGGAAAATCACGATGGCCGAAATCCGCGCATTAGGGGGAATGTAAGATGTTGGCAAAACGTATTGTACCGTGCCTGGACGTCCGCGATGGCCGCGTCGTCAAAGGCAAGCAGTTTAAACATATCCAGGACGTCGACGATCCCGTCAAATTGGGGAAATTCTATTCCGACCAGCTCGCCGATGAACTCGTCTTCTACGACATTACGGCGACCCATGAAAAGCGCCATATCTTCATCGACGTCGTCCGCGCCGTAGCCGAAGCCATTACCATTCCCTTTACCATCGGCGGCGGCATCAGCAGCATCGACGACTTCCACCAGGTCCTGCGGGCCGGTGCCGATAAGGTATCGGTCAATTCGGCCGCCGTCCGTCGTCCCGAACTGATACGCGAAGCGGCCCAGCGCTTCGGCAGCCAGTGCGTCGTCCTGTCCATCGACGCCAAGCGCGATAACCACGGCAGCTGGCAGGTCTACGTCGAAGGGGGCCGCAAGAATACGGGCATCGACGCCATCGCCTGGGCCAAACAGGGCGTTGCCCTCGGTGCCGGCGAAATCTGCATGAATTCCATGGACGCGGACGGCGAAAAGGCCGGCTTCGACCTGGAACTGAACCGCCGCCTGGCGACGGAACTGCCTGTTCCTATCATCGCTTCCGGCGGTGCCGGCACGATGCAGGATTTCAAGGATGTCTTCGACGTCGGCGTCGATGCCGCCCTGGCCGCTTCGGTCTTCCACTTCGGCCAGATCGACATCCCCGATTTGAAGACTTATTTACAGGGACAGGGAATTCCCATGAGAGGGGCAGAAGAATAAATGGAAAGTGTATCGATGAAAGACATTAAATTTGATGAAAAGGGCCTCGTGCCGGCCGTCGTCCAGGAAGGATGCAGCGGCAAGGTCCTCATGGTGGCCTATATGAACGCCGAAGCCCTGAAGCGCACCGTCGAAAGCGGCGATGCCTGGTATTACAGCCGCAGCCGCCAGGAATTGTGGCATAAAGGCGAAACGTCGGGTCATTTCCAGCACGTCCGCTCCATCGCCGTCGACTGCGATGCCGACACGATCCTCCTGACCGTCGACCAGGTCGGCGCCGCCTGCCATACAGGCCACAAATCGTGTTTCTTCCGGTCCATGACGGAATGGGAAAAGACTTATACGGGCAACTTGTCCATGCTGTCGGACCTGCGCGAAGAAATCAAGGAAAAACGCATCCATCCGACAGAAAAATCCTACACGGCTTACCTCCTGCAGACGGGCATCGACAAGATCTGCAAGAAAATCGGCGAAGAATCGTCGGAAGTCATCATCGCTGCCAAGAACGCCGACCCCGTCGTCAAGGATACGTCGGAAGCCGCCGACAACCTGCGCCTGGAAGTCTGCAAGGAATCGGCCGACCTCTTGTATCACCTGTCCGTCCTCTGGGAAGACACGGGCGTCACCGTCAACGATGTCATGAAGGTCCTGGAAGAACGGTCCCATGTCAAGGGCAATAAGAAGACCGTCGGCCATTTGGACAAGACATTTTAAGTAAGAGGAGGAAGGCGCGATGAAGAAAGTGATTTTTGACGTCGATGGCGTCTTGCTCAGTGAAAAACGCTATTTCGACGTATCGGCCCTGGTAGTCTGGGAATGGTATTACAGCCCGCGCTACATGCACCTCAAACCGGAACGGATCACGGCCGACCTTGACGATGATACCATCGCCGCCCTGCGGGCCCGCTTCTGGAGGAACGACGATATCTTGTTGTGGCTCAAGAAACACGGCGTCAACAGCAACTGGGACATGGTCCACGCCCACATCGTCGTCACCTTGTGGCTCATGCTGGAAAAGTATGTCGCCGACCACGGCGGTCTGGAAGGGAGCCTGAAGAAAATTGACGATATCCAGTATTTGGGGTCCCTCCTGCGGGGCTATCCCGTACCGACGGCCGACGACGTCTATCGCCGCCTGAGCAATGTCATCCCTGAACGGGCCGGCAAGGACGAAGTCTTTACCTATCTGACCAATGCCGTCCAGTCGTCCCTGGGACCGGGTTCCAAGCAGTGGACGCCCCTCGATTCGCCCTTGTGGCAGCTGGAATTCGAGGCCTTCCAGGACTGGTATTTCGGCGACGAGCTCTATGAACAGACGTATGGCAAGAAACCTTATGCACCGGGGAAACCGGGCTTTTTGACGCGGGAAGAACCGCTGGGGACTGTCGACGGCATCCGCAATATGTTCCGGGAATTGAAGAAACGGGGCTATCAGATCGCCATCGCCACGGGCCGGTCGAAAATGGAAATGGAGATTCCCTTCCGGACCTATGGCTGGCTCGACGAATTCGACGAACACTACGTTGCGACCTACAGCGACATCGAAGAAGCCGAAGCCATGCTGCACATGTCCCTGGACAAGCCAAACCCCTTCGCCTATTACCTCGGGGCTTTCGGCAAGAATAAGAAGCATTACCTCGACTACGTCAGCCATCCCGACGACTTCAAGAAGGGCATCTACTACGTCGTCGGCGACTCCCTGGCCGACGTCTGGTGCGCCCGGGCCATGGGAGCCACCATGATCGGTACCCTGACCGGCATCGACGGACCGGCGGCCAAGCCCATGTTCCAGAAGGAGCACGTCCGCTACATCGTCGATTCAGTCGAAGAGATTTTAGATATTTTACCGTAGGAAGTATCATGAAGATTACAGCTATTGAAATCGGGAAGATCGCCATTCCCTTGAAGACGCCGTTCATCACGGCCCTGCGCCGCGTTGACGTCGCCGAAGACCTGGTTGTCAAGGTCCATACCGACGACGGCCATACGGGCTACGGCAACGCACCGGCGACGGTCGTCATCACCGGTGACAGTCACCAATCCGTCGCCGCTGCCATTAAATATACCATCGGGCCGAAACTCATCGGCCGGGATATCGACGACCGCGAAGATATCCTCGACACGATCCATCAATCTATGGTCCACAACACGTCGGCCAAGGCCGCCCTGGACATGGCCGTCCACGACCTCTTCGGCCAGCGTTACGGTCTGCCCTTGTACCGCTTCTTCGGCGGCCGCAAGACGCGCATCGCCTCGGACCTCACCATCAGCGTCAACGCGCCGGACACGATGGCTTCCGACGCCGTCCAGGCCGTTTCTCGCGGCTACAGCCACTTGAAACTGAAAGTCGGCATCGACCCGGCCATGGACTTCCAGCGCGTCACCGCCATCCGCAAGGCCGTCGGGCCGGACGTCACCATCCGCCTCGACGCCAATCAGGGCTGGAAGCCGAAAGAAGCCATCCGCCTCATCGGCCGCATGGAAGACGCCGGCCTCGCTATCGAACTGGTCGAACAGCCCGTGGCAGCCGCTGACTTCGATGGCCTGAAACAGGTCACGGACCACGTCGCGACGGATATCATGGCCGACGAATCGGCCTTCAGCCCGCGCGACGTCTTCCGCCTCCTGGCCATGCGGGCCTGTGACCTCATCAACATCAAACTCATGAAGGCCGGCGGCCTGGCCCCGGCTGCCCAGATCGCCGCCATGGCCGACGCCGCCGGCGTCTCCTGCATGATGGGCTGTATGCTGGAAAGCAAAGTCGGCATCACCGCCGCTGCCGCCCTGTCTGCCGGCAAGGCCGTCATCACCAAGAACGACCTCGACGCCGCCGACCTCATGGCCGCCGACCCCGTCCGGGGCGGCATCACCTATGATAAAGACCACCTCGTCGTCCCCGACGCGCCGGGCCTGGGTATCACGGCCATTGATGGCTGGCAGCCATTGTGATGAAATAGAATTTTTTGAAGAACCTGTTGCATGTGAAGACATGTACAGGTTCTTTTTTTTGTGCGAAAGTCTCGTATATCCTGAACTGCTAGTACATATATAAAGATAAAAATAATCTATTTTAAAAGGCTATAGTTGAATGGAAAGAACACTTTTTTCTTGCTTATTTTGCATATTAGATGAGACTTAGCAAAACGATATAATCTAGATATATATTATCCATATAAAATCCCTTTTAAAAATACGAATGACTTTTATAAAAAGACAAAAAGGGGATATTGCTTTTAAAATTTATATTTATGTTATATTATGATATTCTCTATAAGAATACTGCCCTTTTGATTTACTTTAAAAACACAATGAATATATATAATAGGCATCAAAAATATATCTTGAATATATCTTGACTAAGCGACAGGATAACTTTTTCTAATTATATATTTGGTAAATATAACGTAAAAATAACAAAAATACGAAGACGATTTTGCTTATTATTTTTCCTGTGCTATAGTAACTATGAATTACTGGGGATACTATGTATATCATCCATTTACGAGGCAGTATATATTAAGATATCCAGTTTTAAATCTTGTCAAGCAAATCATTACCACCATAATAGCAAACTTGATGAAACCCATCGAGATTATTTGCTGTGTCCGGAAAAATATGCGTAGCATGATATCGTGTACTCTTGGCAAGGAAAATCAAGGAGTGAATGAGTATGGCACAGGTAAGCGTGTGTATCCGAATGGATGCTGATTTAAAAAAGGCTTTTGAAGTATTCTGCAATTCTGCAGGATTGAGCATGTCGACGGCAGTCAATTTATTTGTAAAAAAAGCGGTCCGAGAACAGCGCATTCCTTTTGAAATAACGGCGGAAACGACAGAATGGAAAAAATGCCTGCCTGAAATCCCTAAGCCTTGATCCGGCTTACTATGATATAAAAGATACCTATTTATTTCCTCTTAACATATGAAGGGTACCTTCATATTCCATATACAATATAGAGTAAAATCATCAAGTTAAGGACAGCTGTCATAATCTATTAATTTTGTATCTAAGTAAAGAAAGTGAGGCTTTTTATGAACCAAATTTATAAAGTCATATGGAATAAAGCGAGAAACGCCTATATCGTCGTTTCTGAATTTGCTAAGGGCTATGCCCGCAATACGACACGTTCCCGCGTTACTCATTCGGCAGCCATCCTCCGCTTGGCCGTCCTCTTGGCTTGCACGACTAGCGCTATCACTGTAGGCGCCCCCTTGGGGGTTCAGGCAGCCGCGACCGTCGATGCCGGGACTGCCAGCGGGACCCATGCCCTGGCTGTGGGGAGTACTTCTACAGCCAATGGGGATGAAGCTGTTGCCATTGGCAGCAGCCAGGCTACGGCAACGGATGCCATTGCCATCGGTGATAATGCAGTGGCTATGTCTTCCGGTGAAATCGCCATCGGGAAGGGTGCCGGCAATGCCGCAGACAACCGCACCAATGACAACAATGCTATTTCCATCGGTACCAGTGCCCGGTCCCGGGGAGCTGGCGGAGTAGCCCTTGGCAATAACGCTTATTCCAATCTGGCAAAAGCAGTAGCCGTCGGCGACAGTGCGACAGCCAATGGCGAAAACAGTGTAGCCATCGGTAGCGGAGCCGTTGTTAATACTATTGACGGAGTGGCCATTGGCAGCAATTCCTCTGTGGGCCGGTCTGTGGGAACGGCGAGTGGCCCCCGCTGGCTTACAGGAGCCTTGAGTGGCCGTTGGGCAGCCTGGGTTGGAGCCAAAGATTCCACCCAGGGAACTGATGGAACCTGGACTACCACATTTGACGGAACCACGGGTGTATGGACCAGTACGTTAGGGGCTGTTTCCATTGGCACTGATGGTCTGAGCGGAACCACCTACACCCGCCAGCTGACGGGCCTGGCCGCCGGGACCCAGGATACGGATGCCGTGAATGTGGCCCAGTGGAAAAACACCATGCTGGCCACCATCGGGGATGCCAAGGAAGACAGCACGAGTACCCGGTACGGCTCGGACGGAGTGGCCCGGAATGTGACCCGGCTTTATAATGAATACCTGACTTTGACCGGTGCCGCTGACGATGGCACAACCCGGACCAAGGACGAGCTGACCACAGATGCCAATATCGGTACTATTGTAGGGGACAACAAGATCACCTTCCGACTGGCCAAAAAACTGACCGGACTGGATTCCGTCACCACTGGAAACACAGTGATGAATTCCACCGGCCTTACCATCACCAACACCGATGATAATACAAAGAATATTACGTTGAATGGAACCAACGGGAATGCTGTGATTGGTGGTGTGACTGTTGGCTATGCCGCAGACGGGGCTCTGAAATATACAGATCCATTATCAGGTAAGGTTGTCAACGATGCACCAGGGGGCACCTATGTATACGGTCTGAGCAACACGCAGTGGGATGGAACTACCTATGTATCCGGGCGGGCAGCCACGGAAGATCAGCTGTACTATTTAGGCAATAAGGCGGAGCAAGATATTAATAATTTAGCAAATCAGATTGGCGATGGCACCTTTGGCCTGACTGCAGATGATGGTTACAGTGTACAGACGAACCTGGGGAGCCAGATTACCGTAAACGGTGACGGCAAGAATATCACTACTAAAACGAACGATGGAGCTCTTGAGATAGACCTGAGCAATAATCTCGATCTTGGCAACGCTGGTTCCGTTCAGATGGGCAATACGACCATCAATAACAGCGGCGTTACGATCACTCATACCGATACCGATGGCAACAGTAATAACGTCAGCCTGACGGAAAATGGTCTGAGCAATGGCGGCAACGCCATCACCAATGTGGGCAGCGGCGGTACTACGGAAACCAATGCAGCCAATATCGGCGATGTGAAGAAACTGGCCACCACCGTTACCGGCGGCACCAACACCACTGTGACATCAACAACGAATTCCAACGGCGGGACCGAGTATCAGGTGGACCTGAAAAATAAGGTAACATTGGGGTCAGATTTTGCAGGACAAGTAGTTTTAGATGGAGATAGCGGACTTGTGAAAGCGGGGACGAATATTACTCTGGATGGAGTTAATTCTCACGCCTATATCGGTGGCGTGAACGTGGGACATACAACAGCAGGGGCTTTGTCCTATCGGGATGCATCGGGAAACGTCGTGACAGATCAAACGGTACCGGAAGGCAACTATGTGTACAGCCTAGACAATACAACATGGGATGGCTCTCATTATGTATCCGGCCGGGCAGCCACGGAAGACCAGCTGCATACGGTCGAGTCGAATGTCAATACGGCAATCAGTAACGTTGACAAACATCATACGGAAGTCACCGTCAATGGCGGCACGGCTCCGGCCAGCGATGGTACCTATACGGACGGCAACCTTCAGATTGCCCAGACGACGGGGACTGACGGGCAGAAGATTTATGATCTCAAGCTCAGCGACAATCTCTCCATTGGCGGTGCCGGCCAGAACGGCCAGGATGGCAGCAATGGCCATATGGACATTAAGGGAGAGGACGGGAATTCCGGCGTATCCCTTGACGGCCAGGATGGTATTTCCATTAAAGGTTCGGATGGCAACAGCAGTGTCACCATTTCCGGCAAAGATGGCGTGGATGGCGTCGATGGTGCCGAAGGCCATATCGGTCTCAACGGCAAAGACGGCATTACGGATATCTGGACGACGGCAGGTACGCCTGGCCTGAACGGCAAGGATGGGGAAACCATGACCCGCATCGTCTATAAGGATCCGAAGGGGGATACCCACGAAGCCGCCACCCTCGATGACGGCTTGAAATTCGGCGGCGACTTTGGCACGGCTTCTGCTGTGAAACTGAACAAGCAGGTCAACGTCAAGGGCAATGCCCAAAATGAAGCCGACCTGACCGATGGGAACATCGGCGTGGTATCCAGCCAGGACGGCGAAAACGGCCAGCTCCTGATTAAGCTGAACAAGGATCTGAACCTGGGAGACACTGGCTCTGTCAATATGGGCAATACGGTCATCAACAACGACGGCGTCACGATTACTCATACCGATACAGATGGCAAAAGTAATAATGTCAGCCTGACGGAAAGCGGTCTGAGCAATGGGGGCAACAAGATCACCAATATCGCGGCAGGCAACGTCAGCAGTAATTCCACGGATGCCGTCAACGGCAGCCAGCTGTATGAAGTCCAGACTCTGGCCGGTCAGCATACTACGGTCAAGGCCGGTTCAGAGAATATTTCCGTTACGGAAGGCACCAACACCGCTACTGGAGGCAAGGAATATACGGTGGACCTGGCCAATGATGTCACCTTCGGCAGTGGTGCCAACCAGATTGCCATCAATGGCAGTGGCGGTACGGTGACGGTCGGTACAGGGGACAATCAGGTCAAACTGGACGGCACGGACGGCAGCGTCACGGCTGGCAATGTGACCATCAACGGCGGTGGCAGCGGCACCATTGACGGTCTGACGAATACGACTTGGACGGAAGGGACATTCACTTCGGGCCGGGCGGCTACAGAAGACCAATTGCATGCCGTCGAGTCGAATGTTAACCAGAAAATCGATAATATCAATACGGCCATCGAGACTGTCGATAAACATCATACAGAAGTCACGGTCAATGGCGGCACGGCTCCGGCCAGCGATGGTACCTATACGGACGGCAACCTTCAGATTGCCCAGACGACGGGGACTGACGGGCAGAAGATTTATGATCTCAAGCTTAGCGACAATCTCTCCATCGGTGGTGTCGGCCAGAACGGCCAGGAGGGCAGCAATGGACATATGGACATCAAGGGGGCCGATGGGACTTCTGGTGTATCCCTGGATGGACAGGATGGTATTTCCATCAAAGGTTCGGATGGCAATAGCAGTGTCACCATTTCCGGCCAAGATGGCGTGGATGGCGTCAATGGTGCCGAAGGCCATATCGGCCTCAACGGTAAGGATGGCATTACCGACATCTGGACGACGGCAGGTACACCTGGCCTTAACGGACAGGATGGCGAAACCATGACCCGTATTGTCTACCAGAATCAGAATGGTGATACCCACGAAGCGGCTACCCTCGATGACGGCATGAAGTATAGCGGTGATTCCGGCAGTGCTGCTGTGAAATTGAACGATAATGTCCAGGTTTACGGCGGTGCGACGGAATATGCCGATGGCAGTAATATTGGTGTTATTGCCTCGCAGGATGGCGACAATGCGCAGCTGCAGATTAAACTGGCAAAAGATTTGACGGGCATCAACAGTATTGAAGCAACGACAATTAATGCGTCGACGATTACTGGCGATACATTCCAGGCTGGCAATACGATCGTCGATAATAACGGCCTGACTATCAAAACTTCTGATGCAGACCGGACTATCTCAATCGCCGACGGCAACGTCAACATGGGTGGTAACACTGTCAGCGGGGTTGCTGATGGACAAGTAGCTCCAGGGTCGAGCGATGCCGTCAATGGCAATCAGCTCTGGCAGCGTGACCAGGCTATTAACAGCCTCGGTGGAGCTGTCAACAAGCTGGACAGCCGCGTCAACCGCGTCGGTGCCGGTGCTGCAGCGCTCGCTGCCCTGCATCCATTGGATTTCGACCCGGATGATAAGTGGGACTTTGCTGCCGGTTATGGTAATTATAAAGATGCCAGCGCCGTAGCTGTAGGGGCTTACTATCGTCCGAATGAAGATACGATGTTCAGTATCGGTGGTTCCTTTGGTGGTGGTGAAAACATGGTCAATGCGGGCGTCAGCTTCAAATTGGGCCAGGGCAACCACGTTTCGACATCCCGCGTCGCCATGGCTAAGGAAATCAAGGATTTGCGCAAGGAAATCGAAGGCCTGCGCAGTGCCTTGGCAGATGTCGCAGCTGGGAATCGTCTGGATCCGACGAAGACGAAACTCTTCCCGGATATCCCGCAGAACCATTGGGCTTATAACGAAATTGCCCAGTTGTACGGAAATGGCATCGTACAAGGGTATCCAGATGGCAACTTTGGCGGCGACCGCATGATGACCCGTTATGAATTTGCCCTGATGGTATATCGGCAGATGCAGCGCGGAGCTGCGCTCAGTGACCGGATTGTCAATGAATTTGAACCTGAACTGGAACGCATCCGCGTAGATACAATTACTAAAGATAAAGATGGGAATCCTGTTATTCAGCGAGTCCGCGTCATTAAAGATAGAGGATAATCGAAGGCCCTCGCATGAAGGTTTCTGCCATCATGCGGGGCTTTTTGTTTTAAAGGAAGGAGTATTTTATGAATGGAATCAATCAGAAAATCATTTATGCATTGACTTCTATGGCTGTATGGGGAATTACCCTGCCGGGTATAGCAGAGGCGGCTGATTCGCCGCTGATGGGTGAGACCCGTGATGCCATCGGTCTTTCAGTAACTCAGGATGAGGTGCTGATGGACGGGACCTCATCCACGATTACGGAACATGTAAATGATTTAAAGAATGTTATAGGCATACAAGTATCTCAGGGGGCTGCCCTGAATCTGGGAAAGCAAAGTGAAACGATTGCAACGGCTGATGGCTCCGTCGATGGAGATGGTGACTGGGATATCATTGGTTTGGAAGTCAAGGACCAGGGAAGCAGACTGCTGGGCGGGGAGCAAACCAGCATCCAGGCAATCCAGGAAACGGATGATGCCCATGAAGTGATTGGATTGGAAGCCCAGGCTGGTACAACCGTAAAGCTGGGAGAACAGGCTTCCGTCACAGCAACGGTGAATCCCAAACTGGTTACTACAGGTTCAAGTGGACCATACAAAAACACGAACAGCTATGGAATGCTTGTCAATGGCTCGGTTGTTGAACTGGGACCTAATGCCACGGTAGAATCATCTACTGGATATAATGCCACAGGGGTCCTTACCCAAAATGAGGTAGGACAAACGACCCTGGGAGACTCGTCCCGAATCCGGGTATCCAGCCCTGCTGGCTATGTGAATGGGATACTTACGAAAAATGAGGGGACCACTATCTTGGGCCGCAATGTGGTTGTTTCAGCCAATGCGCCGGTGGTTGCTTATGGTATTACCACCGGTAGCCAGGGGAAAACGGTGGCAGGAAATGGCCTTGCCGTTACGGCAACTAATCAGGGGGATGGTTTTACTTATGCTATATTTACCGTTTCCGACGGAACGGCGGAAATCGGCGATGATGCTTCTCTGACAGCCACAAATCGAAATGGGGCCAGTATTGCCGGCATTGCCACTGAATCCGGGGGCACTACCACAGTCGGAAACCGTGCAGCCATTACAGCGTCCAACACCGGCGGGGGAGCTATAGGTATTTCCAGTTATGGAGGTACTACCCTGACGGGAATCGACACTTCCATTACCGTAAACAGTCTGGAAGGAATGGGAATTTATACCGATAGTGGAACCACCTCTTTGGAAAGCGGGTCCATCACTGTAAATGGTGATGGCGGAATGGGCATTGTCAGCTACAGAAGTGGGTATACTGTTGTAGGTGACGATGCATCCATTACCGTAACCGGGGAAAAATTGAAAGATGATGATTTGGTATTGGCCAGCAAGGGCATTTACAGTTTAACCAATGGCATCACCAGTCTGGGAAACAATGCATCCATTACCGTAAACGGCAATGAAGGAACAGGAATTGTCAGTGAAGACGTCGGCCAAACGATTGTGGGCGAAAATGCCTCTGTTACGGTGAAAGGGGAAAATGGCGTGGGTATTTCCAGCCATTCCCAGGGAGTCAGCAGTCTTCAGGACAACGCTTCCATTACGGTGAACGGCACTGCCGGGACAGGGATTGTCAGTCAAGAAAGCGGCAGCACGGTTATAGGCGAAAATGCTTCTGTTACAGTGACTGGAGCAAACGGCGTGGGTATTTCCAGCCTTTCCCAGGGAGTCAGCAGCCTGCAGGACAATGCTTCCATTACGGTGAACGGCATTGCCGGGACAGGGATTATCAGTCAAGAAAGCGGCAGCACGGTTATAGGCGAAAATGCTTCTATTATAGTGAATGGAGCAAACGGCGTGGGTATTTCCAGCCATTCCCAGGGAGTCAGCAGTCTCCAGGACAACGCCTCTATTACGGTGAACGGCACTGCCGGGACAGGGAGTGTCAGCCAAGAAAGCGGCCAAACGATTATTGGCAAAAACGCATCTGTCATTGTGCATGGAGCAGATGGCGCGGGTATTTCCAGCCATTCCCAGGGAATCACCAGCCTGTTGGACAATGCCACCGTTGCGGCGGAAGACCGTGGTGTAGAAAGCAAAACATCCGGTGCCGTTATCTTTGGGGGCAGCGCCAATATCATGGGCGGCCAGTATTCCTTGTTCAGTCAGGACGCGGACAGCCTCATCGACTTGACTGCTGTCGGCGCCCGGAAAACCATCCAGGGGAACATGCTGGCCAGCGATGGGGGCACGATTCGGGCCGTGCTGGATACGGGGGACTCCTTCTTTACCGGCTCTTCTGCCGTGGAGGGAGAAAGCAGTGAACTGGACTTGGACTTGTCTCATGGAGCGCAGTGGAACATGACAGGAGATAGTTCGGTGACTAACCTTATCCTGAACAGCGGAGCCGTGGTCAATATGAAAGCCAATTCGGCCTATCAGCAGCTGTCTGCTAATAATTTCAGTGGCAGTAATGGCATTTTCTACATGAAAACGGATTTGGACAGTCAGACCGATGGGGATAAGGTGCATCTGACTCAGGCAGACGCCGGCTCTTCCGGTAAGGTGCAGGTCTATGATGCCAGCTTTGTCCGCGGCAAAGAAGTTACCGGCACGCGCCATCTCCTGTTGATTACGGATGACAGCGGCCAGGCTTCCTTTACCGGGGAATCCCTGAACCGTGGCGGCCTGTGGGATGTGACCCCGACCATTCAGAATGGTTCCTATGTCCGGAATAACCTGGGCGTGGCAGATGCCAAGGATACGGAATGGTACCTGACCAAGCTGGAAAAGACTGTCAATGAGGACAGCCGGCCTCTGCTGGTTGGTGGGGATAATGTATATGGAATGTATCGTCATAGCCTGGATACACTTCGTCAGCGCCGAGGAAATCTGCGCCAGCGCAATAAAAAAGATGATGCCGATGGAATCTGGGTACGTGACCGCGGCGGCAGGATGACTGGCGACGGCTTGGACAGTAAGTACAATATTTTCCAGTTAGGATATGAGTACAGTGTCAATCCGGGCAGTGTGTATGGCCTTTTTGGCGAACGGGGCATTGCCTCACCGGATTATAAAACTGGGACTGGCAAAGAGCATACTTTTGCCGGGGGCTTATATGGCACGTGGTTTGGAAGCCATGGAAGTTACACGGACGTTGTAGCTAAGTTCGGCCGGGATGATTCTCATATTTCGACGTTTGGCCCATATCCGGACAGCGCTGATTACCGCACAGACGAACAGAGTTTAAGCATCGAATACGGCAAGACCATTTATCGCGGGAAAAAACGGGAATTCTTTATTGAACCGCAAGTACAGCTGGTTTTTGGGCATTTGAATGATGTATCGTATACTACGGCCCGTAAGACTCACGTCGAACGCGATCCTTTTAACAGTACGATTGGGCGTTTAGGCATTGTATTGGGCAAGACCCATGATCAAGGCCGTCATCCATTTGATTATTACCTCAAAGCGTCGGTGCTTCATGAATTTGGCGATAGCCAGGATGTTCACATGCAGTCTGCCAATGGAGAAACTCTGGATACGAGTCTCGATTATGGGGAAACCTGGTATGAAGCCGGTTTTGGCGGAACGTACCGTTTGAGCTCGGCAGCTTCCTTGTATGCTGATGTGGAACGGTCTTTTTCTAGCAACATCACGACGAAATGGCAGGTCAATGCGGGCTTGACTTGGCAGTTCTAAACCGGTTTTTATTGACACCGGCGCCGACATTTTTTATAATTAAATAAGTCTGAAAAAGTTAGTCATGGAACCCTTCGGCTTGTACAGCAGGTCTGAAGGGTTCTTGTACGATGAATCGTTTTTTACATAGGAGGTACAATGCGTTTACGAAGAAAACCGTGGATTGACGAGGCTATCAAGGATTACAGTGATTTTCTCCATTTGGAAAGCTGCGAAAGCTACAAGGGGAAATGGCGGACTCTCTTTAAGAATCCCGATGCGCCGCTGTGGGTCGAATTGGGGACGGGGAAGGGGAATTTCATTTCCCAGATGGCCCAGATCCACAAGAATGTCAATTTCATCGGCATCGAGATCCAGGTCGGCGTCCTCTATTATGCCGGTAAGAAGTGCGCCGCTGCCGAAGTGGACAATGTCCAGCTCCTGCGCTTTGACGTAGCCCGCCTGGAAGATATTTTTGCCCCAGGGGAAGTGGACCGCTTCTTCATCAACTTCTGCGATCCCTGGCCCAAGAAGCGCCATGCCAAACGGCGCCTGACGTACCGCGGTTTCCTCGACCGCTACGCACGGCTCCTGCGGGAAAACGGCCAGATTTACTTCAAGTCCGATAATGCCGGTCTCTTCGATTTCACCCTCGACGAGTTCCGCGAATGTGGCTGGCCCTTGTCGGAAGTGACTTATGATCTGCATAACAGCTCGATTTTGAATGAAGCCATGACGGAATATGAAGCGAAGTTCAGCGCCAAGGGACAGCCCATTTTCCATTGTGTCGCTACGCGTCCCAAGGAAGTGATTGCTCATGTTAAAACCCAGACTGACCGTCCGGACCCGGCGCCGGAGGACTAACGTCCTCTGGCTGGTGGGTATCTTTTCGTGCCTCGTCGTCATCGGCATGGAAAATATCCTCAGCTCGACCTTTGTCCTCGATGGCGGCAGTACGGTCTACGGTTACCTGCTGAAGCAGGTGGGCTTCCTGGTCCTGGGCCTGCTGGCCGCTGCCGGGGTCTGGCATCTGGGCTATCAGTGGCTGCGCCGCTGGTGCGGTACGCTGGTCCTGATCAGCGCCCTGCTGCTCTTTGCCGTCAAGGCCATCGGCATCACCGTCAACGGCGCCCAGCGCTGGCTGGGCTATGGGGCCGTGTCTTTCCAGCCGTCGGAGTTCGCCAAACTGGCGGCCATCGTCTGCACGGCTGCAGCGCTGACTTTCTTTTGGGAATGTCACGGCGACCATCAGGCCGTCGTCGAACGATTCACCAAAAGGTGGCGCGTCGAGCATCTGGCGCCGTTGTTACTCGAAAAGGAGAAGCTCTTCAAGAGCTTCGGCCTGCTCTGCCTCTTGCCGGCCCTGTTCCTGGCCGCTGTCATCCTGCTCCAGCCCGATGCCGGCACGGCCATCGTACTCTTTATGCCGCCGGCGTTCATGCTCTTTTGCAGCGGCATCCCGCTCTATGACCGGCACTGGTCGCGTAAGAAGATTTTCCTTTCCATTTTGGCGGCCTTCGTCGTCATAGGCCTGGCCTTTTATTTCTTTGGTCATGATTACCAGAAAGACCGTATCCGGGCCTGGTGGGACCCGACGTCCTACAGGAAGACCATCGGTTATCAGATAACCCAGAGCCTCATCGCCATCGGCTCCGGCGGTGTCTGGGGCCAGGGCATGGGGACGGGCATCAGCAAGTTCCGTTACCTGCCCGAAGCCCATACGGACTTCGCTTATGCCATCCTCTGCCAGGAATGGGGCTTTTTGGGCGGTGTCCTGGTCTTATTCCTGTTTTTCGCCCTGATTTATTTTGGCGTCCAGGCGGCAGGCTCCTGTCAGGACCGGTTCGGCATGTTCCTGGCTATGGGAATTACCTTTTCTCTCGGCGGCCAGGGCCTGGTCAACATGGCCATGGTTACGGACCTGTTTCCCGTCGTCGGTGTCCCGCTGCCCTTCATCAGTTACGGCGGGTCATCCCTTATTTTGAACCTGATTTCTGCGTCGCTCCTGCTGCGCGTCAGCTATGATAATTACATGGCCGCGGCCAGGGCGCAGGACTTGAGTGCCCAGCAGGCCCGGCAGGCTTTGCGTCCGCCCTTTATGGGGCATTGAATTTAGGAGGATTTTGATTTTATGGAACAACGAAGAATTATACATGTGGAAGAACGGCTGCCTATCTTGCCGACGATTCCCCTGAGTTTACAGCATCTCTTTGCCATGTTCGGCTCGACGGTCCTGGTCCCGTTCCTGCTCCACGTCGACCCGGCGACGGCCCTGTTCATGAACGGCGTCGGTACGCTCATTTATCTGACCATTTGTAAATGGCGCCTGCCGGCCTACCTCGGTTCGAGTTTCGCCTTCATTTCGCCGGTCCTGGCTGTCTGCGCGACACCGGGCATGTCCTATGGCGACGCCCAGGGGGGCTTCATCGTCTTCGGCCTGTCCTTCATGATCCTGGCGGCTATTGTCGACAAGGTCGGCACCAAGTGGATCGATGTCCTCTTCCCGCCGGCTGCCATGGGCTCCATCGTAGCCATCATCGGCCTGGAACTGGCGCCGCTGGCCATGAATATGTCCGGTTATATGGGCGAAGTCCAGGGCATGTCCAATGAAACGGCCATGATCATTTCGACGTTCACCCTGGTCGTCACTATCCTGGCCACCGTCCTCGGCCGGGGCTTCATCGGCATCATCCCCATCCTCATCGGCGTCATTGCCGGCTATATCCTGTCGTTTTTCATGGGCGTCGTCGATTGGACCCATGTCCAGGAAATGCCCTGGTTCGCCTTTCCGACCTTCTATAAGCCGGAATTCAATTTCAGCGCTATCATGATGATCATGCCGGCCCTGTTCGTCGTCCTGGCTGAACACCTGGGCCATCTCTTCGTCACCAGCGATATCGTCGGCCGCGACCTCATCAAGGACCCGGGCCTGCACCGGTCGCTCTTTGCCGACGGCTTGTCCAACGTCCTGTCCGGCCTGGTCGGTTCGACGCCGAATACGACGTATGGTGAAAACATGGGCGTCATGGCCATTACCGGCGTATATAGTACGTGGGTCATCGGCGGCGCTGCTGTCTTTGCCATCCTCTTTTCCTTCGTCGGCAAGATCGCAGCCCTCATCCACGCCATCCCGACGCCGGTCATGGGCGGTGTCTGCATTCTCCTGTTCGGCTTCATCGCCGCTTCGGGCCTGCGCATGCTCGTCGAAAAGAAAGTCGATTATACGCGCTCGAAGAACCTCATCCTCACGGCTGTCACCATGATTTCCGGCCTCAGCGGGGCGACTATCGTCCTCGGTCCGGTCCAGCTCAAGGGCATGGGACTGGCTACGGTCGTCGCCATGGTCATGAGCCTCATCTTCCTTTTCTTTGAAAAGATTCATTGGGCCAACGAATAGCAGGCCATCTGAAAGGAGTTCCGTCTATGACTATTCCACAACCGAAAACCCGCGATGATTTGATCGCGCTGCTCTCGATTACCGATCCTGATGAACTCCAGGCGCTTTATGATGCGGCTTATGCCGTTAAGGCCGCCGGTGTGGGACGCGTCGTCTATTACCGGGGCCTCGTCGAATTTTCCAATTACTGTATCAAAGACTGCAAATACTGCGGCATCCGCAAGAGCAATGACGAAGTAGAACGCTTCGATACGCCGCGCGAAGACATCCTGGCCATGGCCCGCTGGGCCTGGGAGAACCGTTATGGCTCCCTGACCCTCCAGTCCGGCGAACGGCAGGATGAAGAGTTCATCGACTACGTCGAAGGCCTCGTCCGCGACATCAAGGCCTTGAGCCACGGCGAACTGGGCCTGACCCTCTGCGTCGGCGAACAGACGGAAGAAACGTACCGCCGCTGGTTCGACGCCGGCGCCCACCGCTATCTCCTGCGCATCGAAACGAGCAATCCCGACCTCTACGCGACGCTCCATCCCCAGGACGGCCATCACCGCTGGCAGGTCCGCAAGGACTGCCTGGACAGCCTGCGCCGCATCGGCTACCAGGTCGGGACAGGGGATATGATCGGCCTGCCAGGCCAGACCCTGGGCGATTTGGCCGATGACATCCTCTTTTACCGGGACATGGACATCGACATGATCGGCATGGGTCCCTACGTCGTCCATCACAATACGCCGGTCGGCAGAGACGTCATGGCTGCCGGCATGGACAGTGCCGAAGAAAAGAAGCGGCGCCTGGAACTGGGCCTCAAGATGATCGCCGTCACGCGCCTCTTCCTGCCCGACGTCAACATCGCCGCTACGACGGCTCTCCAGGCCCTCCATCCCCTGGGACGGGAACTGGGCCTCAAAGCCGGGGCCAACGTCCTCATGCCTATCGTCACGGTCCCCAAATATCGCCCACAGTACCTCTTATACGACAACAAACCCTGTGTCGACGAAGTACCGGACCAGTGCAAGAACTGCCTCAGCGCCCGTGTAGCCTCCGTAGGCGACACTATCGGCCTGGGACAATGGGGCGACTCACCGCACTTTTTCCATAAGAAATAGTAGAGGGCGCCCAGAGTACGCCCTGTCGGTCGCAGTTCGCAGGCCGCAGGCCGCCTCAGAATCAGATTGACAACATCGCTCCAGGATACGCTTGACTCGTAAAAAAGGCCCCGATTGGGGCCCTTGCTCTTTGGTGAATATGATATAATTAAAAAAGGTTTGTTGGGGGTGAAAAAATGCGTACCAAAGATGAACTCAAAGAAATTATCCGAATCATGGCAGATACTTATTATCGAATATTTGGAGATGCCATAGAGCAAATACTGCTTTATGGGTCATATGCCCGTGGAGATAATACGGTTGATTCAGATATTGACCTGGTAGCGATTGTCCGGGGAGATCGACAAACATTGCAAAATAAATTGAAACAGGTATGGGACGTTTCATCTGATTTAGAATTACAATATGATGTTATTATTTCGCCAACTGTAATCCCTTATGATGAATATATCAAATATAAAGAAGATGTGCCTTATTATCGAAACATCCAGAAGGAAGGAGTGAACATTGTTGCATGAACGTCGTCTAGAATTGATGAATTATCGTCTGGCTATGGCGGATGAAAAGTTGAATTCAGCTAAGATTCTTTTAGAGTATAAAAGTTATAAAGATTCTATTAGCCGGTCTTATTATGCCATGTTCACAGCTGTTCGCGCAATTCTTGCCCTTGATGGAGTTGATTTTAAGAAACATGCTGGTGTCATATCCTATTTTCAAAGAGAATATATAAAGCCGGGCATATTCGATAAACTGTATTCAAAATATTTGAGCCAGGCATTTCAGATTCGTAATAATACCGATTATGCTGATTTTTTTATAATCTCACAAGATGAGGCACAAGAGCAATACGATAGAGCAGTAGATTTTTGTTGTCAGATTAAAAAGTATTTAAAAGGAAGAACAGCACCACTCATTTAACCTGATTCTGCAAGAAGTCTCCCGCCTCTTTAGGCGGTGAGATGAATTGC
>OGYE01000378.1_pt1 | contig 27911 bp, 19 predicted proteins | sample 1576471 | NCBI WGS metagenome assembly OGYE01 (sample SAMEA3541532, study PRJEB24748) | human gut metagenome | biome: human gut; feature: human-associated habitat; material: faeces | place: China | collected 2012
AAGCCTCCCTTGTGTAAAGGGAGGTGGCACGGCACAGCCGTGACGGAGGGATTGTAATATAAACAAGCCCCGAACGGAAAACCTATGCTTCGGTCAGTCGAGCTCGGCTGCGCCGGTGTAAAGCTGATAATATCTTCCCTTTTGCTCGAGGAGCTGCTCGTGGGTGCCCCGTTCGACTATCTTGCCCTGCTCAAGCACCATAATGGCGTCGGCATGGCGGACGGTGGACAGACGGTGGGCAATTATAAATGTGGTTTTGCCCTTCATAAGCCGGTCCAGACCGTGCTCTATGTGCCGCTCGGTGCGGGTATCGACCGAGCTTGTGGCCTCGTCAAGCACCAAAATCGGGGTGTTGGCAATGGCGGCGCGGGCAATATTCAAAAGCTGGCGCTGACCCTGCGAAAGGTTGGCTCCGTCGCCCTCGATAACGGTGTCATAGCCCTTTGACAGCCTCATTATAAAGGAATGGGCGCTTGCAAGCTTGGCCGCCGCCTCGACCTCCTCGTCGGTGGCGTCGAGTCTGCCGTAGCGGATGTTTTCTCTGACCGTACCCGTGAAAAGGTGGGTATCCTGAAGAACCATGGAAATCTTTTTGCGTATGGTCAGACGGTTGTATTCACGAATGTCAACTCCGTCTATGAGGATTTGACCCTCGTTTATGTCGTAAAATCTTGTGAGAAGATTGGTAATGGTGGTCTTTCCCGCTCCGGTGGAGCCGACAAAGGCGATTTTCTGACCCGGCTTTGCGTAAAGGGAAAGTTCCTTTAAAACCGTCTTTTCGGGAACATATCCGAAGGTGACGTGTTCGAATTTAACCTCACCCTCGACATTTTCAAGGGTTTTGGCCTTTTGCTCGGCCTCGTCCACCTCGGGAAGCTCATCCATAACCGCAAACACCCGCTCGGCACCCGCAAGGGCGGCGAATATGGTGCTCATCTGCATGGAAATTTCGTTTATGGGGCGGGAGAACTGACGGGAATATCCCGCAAAGACGGTCAGGGCACCGGGGGTCATGCGGCCGAGACACATGAGAATTCCGCCGACACCTATGGTAACACCGTAGCATACCTGAGAGCTGTTTCCCATAATGGGTCCCATAATTCCGCCGTAGAACTGCGCCTTGAACTGCTTTTCGCGAAGATCGTCGTTTAAAAGCTCGAATTCCTCCTCGCAAACCTTTTCGTGGTTAAACACCTTGACAACCTTGCTGCCGGTAACGCTTTCTTCGATATATCCGTTGACGGCGCCGATGGCGGCCTGCTGACCGGAATAATATTTGCTGCTCTTTCCCGCTATAAATCCGCCGGCGAAAAGGAAAACCGGCACAAAGGCGACGGTGATGAGGGTCAGCCAGATGTTGGTGGTTATCATGAAAACAAAGGTTCCGATTAGGGTTACCGCGCCGCTGACAATGGACACAAGGGAGTTGTTGAGCATGGTGTCGATGTTATCGATGTCGTTGGTATAGCGGCTCATAACCTCGCCGGTGGAGTTGCGGTCGAAATATCTCACGGGCAAAGCCTGCATTTTGGAAAACAGATCGTTTCTTATGCGCTCCACCGAATTTTGGCTTATGGAAAGCATAAGGCGGGCCTGAAGATAGGTGCAGGCTATGGAAATGACATAAACTGCGGCAAGAAGGGCAAGGGCGGAGGTTATATAAACCGTGACCGCGCCCGCCGTCGACGCCATTGCCGCGGAAATCACCGGCAGACCGCAAATCTTTTCGATAATGCCGTCGGCAAAGCTTTCCATGGCGCTCATGGTGCCTTGGTTTCCCGTAACAAAAAGGGTCAGGCGGTTGATAATGGGCGCAAGCATATAGGAGCCGCAAAGGCTTGCCGCCGTGTTGAGCAGCATACATACAAGTACGATGACAAAGCGGAATTTATAAGCTCCCACATAATGAAGCAGGCGTTTTACCGTGGCGCCCATGTTTTTTGGCTTGCCTTTTGCGCCCCTCATTCCGGGGCCGCCGGGTCCGTGACCCATGGGACCTCTCTTTCGTCCCGGTCCGCCCGAGCGGCTGTATTGCTTTTGGAGGTCTTCAAGAGTTCTTTTCTTTTCCATCTCAATTTCCCTCCTTATCTATCTGAGACCAGTAAATTTCCTTATAGGTTTCGTTGTTTTCAATGAGCTCGGCATGACTGCCCACGCCGGTTATTTTGCCGTCGTCCATAACGACGATCTTGTCGGCATCCTTAACCGAAGAAATGCGCTGTGCGATTATGATTTTGGTCGCGTCGGCAATCTCGGTTGCAAAGGCCTCTCGGATTTTTGCCTCGGTGGCTGTATCGACGGCGCTTGTGGAGTCGTCGAGAATGAGTATCTTCGGATGCTTAAGCAGCGCTCTCGCAATGCAAAGCCGCTGTTTCTGTCCGCCCGAAACGTTTGTTCCGCCTTGGTCGAGCATGGTTTCATACCCGTCGGGGAAGCTTTTTACGAACATATCGGCCTGCGCCTTTCTTGCGGCGTCGGCGATCTGTCCGTCATCGGCCGAGGCGTCTCCCCAACGGAGATTGTCGGAAATGGAGCCCGAGAAAAGCACGTTTTTCTGAAGCACCATGCCGATTCCCTCGCGGAGATGATAAAGGCTGTAATCTTTAACGTTGACTCCGTCCACAAGCACCTCGCCCTCATCGCAGTCGTAAAGACGGGGGATGAGCGAAACAAGTGTGGTTTTTCCGCAGCCCGTGGAGCCGATTATTCCCACCGTTTCGCCCGGCTCGACGGTGAGATTTATGTCGGAAAGCACGGCGTCCTCGCTTGTTTTGTAATATCTGAAACCGACATTTTTAAACTCCACCCTGCCCTTTTGAACGGCAAGCTCTCTATGGGCGGCATTGTCGTCGTTAAGGTCGAGAGGCTCGTCAAGCACCTCGGTGATACGCTTTGCCGAGGCCATTGCACGGGATGAAAACATGAAAAGCATGGTCACCATAAGCAGCGACATGAGAATTTGGGTGACATAGGTTATAAAGGCCGAAAGGTTGCCCACCTCCATGCCCGCGTTCATGACAAGCTTGCTGCCGAACCACACGGCGGCGATTATGGTGGCATACATACAAAGGCTCATGACCGGCTGAAGGAATATCATGACCTTCATGGCGCCCATACCGGTCTTTTTAAGGTCGCGGTTGGCCTTTGCAAATTTCTGTTCCTCATGATCCTCGCGCACAAAGGACTTGACTACGCGGACATTTGTGATGTTTTCCTGAACGGTGGAGTTGAGCCCGTCGATTTTGGTCTGCATTCGGGTGAAACGGGGGAATCCCATTTTGGTTATGATAAATATTGCGACAAGCAGCACCGGTATGCTCACAAGGAATATCATGGACAGTCTCGGCTCGAGCGCAATGGACATCACAAGCGCGCCGATCATCATGCCGGGAGCGCGCAGCGCCATTCTCAGCACCATGTTGACAAAGTTCTGAAGCTGGGTCACGTCGTTGGTGAGACGGGTGACAAGAGAGCCGGTGGAAAATCTGTCGATGTTGGCAAAGGAAAAGGCCTGAACCTTTTTATAGACGTCGTTTCTTATGTCGGCCGCAAAGTTGACCGAGGCCTTGGCTCCGAAATAGGAGCCGCCCACGCCGCCGAGCATCATACATAAGGCTGTTAACACCATACCTATCATATAGCCGAGGCTTGAGCCCACCGTCAGATTGCCCGCACTGTAATTATTTATTATCTGTGCCATGAAGAAAGGCATAAAAATTTCTCCCACAACCTCCACTATCATGCACAGCGGACCCGTTATAAAATAAAGCGCATAGGGCTTTATGTATTTAAACCATCGTTTCATTCTTTTACCTCCGATTCGAGATTCTTTATCATTCGTTCGTAAAAGCGCACAAGAGCGTCAAGCTCCTCCTCCGAAAAGCCGTCAAAGCACCGTTTGTCGACGGCACCCATACCTTCCTTGGCGGCGGCGGCCTTTTTTGCACCTTCCTCGGTCAGCGCAATTTTGTTAAACCGCATATCCTCCTTATCCACCCTTTTTTTGAGCAGCCCCTTTTTTTCGAGCCTTTTGACCGAAACGGCCACGGCGGCCGATGAGGTGTGGAGAAAACGGGCAAGCTCCTTTTGGGAAAGCTCGCCGTTATCGGCAAGGCACATGAGCATCATAGGCTGTCCGTAATAGAGCCCGAGACCCTCCAAAAACTTTTGATGATTAAGGCGGTGATATGTGAGAAACTGCCGCTGGAGAAGTGATATTTCCTCAATTTTCGACAGCATTTTCCCTCTCCTTTCGATTTATTTAACCGATTAACAATTAACCGATTAACAATTTATCATAAAGGCATTTTTTTGTCAACAAAGAATTTGTAAACAATTTTTGAAATCTCGGCTGCCGCGGTCATTGATTTTTTTGCCTTTTTATGTTATTATCGGAAAGGATAATAACGAACTTACGGAGTGGATTTTATGAACAAAATACTTAAAACCCTTGTTTCCTCAACGCTGACCGCGGCCCTCGCCCTGACCGGCAGCGGCTTTGCGGGAGCCGCCGAAAAGGATTTTTCCTCCTTTAAAATTTCCGGCACCTTCGGTGACAACATGGTCATACAGCGGGGGGAACAGTTCCGTGTTTTCGGATTTGCCGACTCCTCTCTCGACGGAGAAACGGTCACGGTTGAATTTAAGGACCAAAGCGCCGACGGAATCGTCGAAAACGGCGAATGGTCGGTCACCTATCCCAAAGCCCTTGAGGCCGAAACAGAGGGCAGCGACATGACCGTCAGGTGCGGAACCAAGGAAATAACCCTGAAAAACATCCTTGTCGGCGACGTATACATGGCCGTGGGGCAGTCGAACATCGCCTATACCTTTGACGAGGCGGTGACAAACTCTCCCGAAAACTACGGCGGAAAGAACGTTGTTCCCGATGAGTCCGACCCCATACGCATATGCAACAACGGCCTTGTCTATCAAAACGCCTATCCCGCTCAGGGCTCGGACGAGGAGTGCAAAGACATTATTCAAAACGGCGGCTGGCAAAAAACCTCTCCCGAAAGCGTGAAGGATTTTTCGGCCGTGGGATATTTCTTTGCAAGGGACATTATCGAAAAAACCGACGGCAAAATTCCCGTGGGTATAATAGAGATAAACGGCAACGGTCAGGCCATAAACGCCTTTTTGCCGAACGAGGTGTCAAACGCTCTTAAAACCGACGAAAAGGACTCGGACGGGCTTTATAAAACAAATTATGCGGGCACGAAAATTCCCACCCGCTTTATGTATAATCATTATATGCGCCCCTTTAAACACACGGCCATTGCCGGCATGATATGGTATCAGGGAGAGAGTGATTTTATATCCGGTTCCTATGAAACATATGTCGACAGGTTCTCGGCTCTTGTGGAATATATGCGGCAAAACAGCAATTTGACAAACAAAAATTTCCCCGTATTCGTAACCGAGCTGCCCTCCATGTTCAACGGCACCGAGGAGGGTTGGGCATTTCTTCCCACCGCCGCGGTAAGAGCGGCAATGGGGCTTATTCCCACGGCCGTCGACAACACCTATATGGCCGCCACCTCCGACATTTGGAAGGACAGGGAGCACAAAAACAATCTCCACCCCTACTGCAAATATTACATTGCCAAAAGGCTTTCGGCGCTTGCGGGGTCGGTTATATACGACGGCGGCGGGCTCAACATGACGGCCGGGCCGCAGATAAAGGGATACCGACTTTCGGAGGACAAAAAAAGCGTCACGCTCTATTTCGACTATGTGGGAAAGGGGCTTATGTCCTTTGAAAACGGCGGCATAAAGGGTTTTCTTTTGAACAACAACACCTCTCCCCTTTCGACCGAAATAACGGGATATAACAGCGTTACGCTCACGTCGGACGAGCAGATAACTCAGGTCAAATATAACGCCCCATCCTCGGTTTACAACCCCGGCATTTGGTATGCCGCCACCGAAAACACCTTCCCCGAAACGGTCAATATGTGTTCATCGGCGGGGATTCCCATGATTTCGTTTTCCACGGCCGTGTCGGAAAAAGGCCAAATGACGGTTTTCTCCGTGGGAGACGTTAACGCCGACGGAGAAATAAGCGTCACCGACGCGCTGCTCGTGCTGCAATCCTCGGTGGGAAAAATCGGTCTTGAAAAGGAACAAAAATCACTTGCCGACGCAAATCTTGACGGATTTGTGACCGTCACCGACGCGCTGCTTATCCTTCAGGCCTCGGTAAACAAGGTGTCGATTCCCAAGGTTTAAGCGAGCAGGAGATTTATACGGCCGCTTTCCAACCGTTTTAATCGGATAAGAAAAGAACCTCAACGCAAGGCTGAGCGTTAATAAGGCAGTTTTGCTTCAAAACAACATCTTTTTGTACAATAACGCGTTAAATCCCACAGATATGCGTCAGCATTATCTGTGGGATTTGCCTTTTCTTGTATCAAAAATATGTCATTTTGAAGTGCGTTGCAGTTTCAAAGCTCGAAAATTTTTTTATAGTAAATACCTCCAAGCAAAATCAATATATTTGTCTTTCGACACTTCCATTATATACCTTTAGGCGAAATTTGTAAACGAGGCTATGAAAAATGAATATTTATGATATTATTTGTGCATTTTGCTGCGAAACTCTCTATCGACAATGTTATATTTCATCGCAGAGGGTGGCGGCCATGACCGCCTTTATGGTGTGCATACGGTTTTCGGCCTCGGTGAAAACCACCGACTGCTCGCTTTCGAAAACTTCGTCGGTGACCTCCATGTCCTCGCGGCCGAATTTTTCGCACATTTCCTTTCCGATCGTCGTTTCCTTATTGTGATAGGAGGGCAGGCAATGCATGAAAACGGCGTCCTTGCCGGCTGCGCTCATAAGCTTTGAATTGACCTGATAGGCCGAAAGGTCGCTTATTCTCTCCTCCCAAACCTCGGCAGGCTCGCCCATGGACACCCAAATATCGGTGTAAATAACGTTTGCGCCGACAGCAGCCTTTGCCGGGTCGGTCTCAAAGGTCACGCTGCCGCCGCTTTGCTTTGCAAGCTCCTTACAGGTGTCGACAAGGCCCTTTTCGGGCATATATTTTTCGGGGCAGCAGCCCACAAAATCAAGTCCCATTTTGGCACAGCCCACCATAAGGGAGTTGCCCATGTTATATCTCGCGTCGCCCATGTAGACAAATTTAATTCCCTCAAGGCGGCCGAACCGCTCCTTTATAGTGAGAAAATCGGCGAGTATCTGAGTGGGGTGGAATTCGTCGGTCAGTCCGTTCCAAACGGGAACCGAGGCATATTCGGCAAGCTTTTCGACGATTTCCTGACCGAAGCCGCGATATTCTATTCCGTCAAAAATCCCCGAAAGCACACGGGCGGTGTCGGCAATGCTTTCTTTTTTGCCGATTTGAGAACCGGTCGGGTCGAGATATGTCGTGCCCATACCGAGATCCCTTGCGGCCACTTCAAAGCTGCAGCGGGTGCGGGTGCTGGTTTTTTCGAAAATCAGCGCGACGTTTTTGCCCTCGAGAAGTCTGTGGGGAATTCCTTCCTTTTTCTGCTTTTTAAATCTCGCGGCAAGGTCGATAAGATAACCTATCTCCTCGGAGGAAAAGTCAAGCAGTTTGAGAAAATCTCTGTTTTTAAGCGTATTCATAAATACCTTCCTCTCTATTCTTTGTCTTTAAACTGGGAAACATATTCCCCGTTATCAATTTTGCGTTTTTTCTCCTTTGCGTGTTTTACAAAGGCGACGGTAACCACAACGGCGATGAGAATGACAATGGCGATTATGGCAAGAGTGGCGTTTCTCACCCGCTGCTGCGCCTGCTCATCGGTCTCGGTGTTGGAAATTGTCTTGGTTATAAAGGCGGTGTCAAAAATCGAATGTGCCTCGTTTTCATCGTTTTCGGTCATGTTTTCGGCGGTATACATTATGGAATACTGCAAACCGTTTTTGACGGTGGTCATATAAATCGTATCCACAATATCGGTTCCCTTTGAAGAAAATTCGATGTATATATAATGTGCGTCGCCCTGGTCGACCTCGGTTTTGGCGATGACGGCATATCCCGCTCCGTTAAAGGATGAGGCTATCTGCTTATAAAGGTCGATAACTGTGTCGGAATCGGATTTTTTAAGCTCCCAGATGTCGATTGTGGTATCGCTTCCGTTAATGGCCACGCTGCAGCTTTTTCCGAGGCTGTCCTTTGCGTAGAAAATTCCGCCTTCCTTTTCCTTAAAATTGCTCATTTCGTCGGCGTCTATGCCGTATTCCTCAAGAGCCGGGTCGTCGGGAGAAAAATCGCTCATGACAAAAACCTTCATGCTCTCGGGAAAGGAAATTTTAAAATAACTGTCGGCGTCCTCATAGGCGGTCATTCCGCAGGAGGAAAGCACAAGCATAAGAGCCGCCGCCGCAAAAATGCACAAAAAGCGTTTCATAAGGTGCTCCTTTTGTTTTAATTGATACGATTATAACATTAAAGCCCATTTATTTCAAGGATAAGGTTGACTTTTGTTTTTTCGGTATGATATAATGTGTGCAAGAATATAGATAAAAGAAGGAAAACATTATGCTGTACATTATGGACACCGCTAATCTGGACAAGATACGCCATTGTGTGGAATTTTATCCTATCGACGGCGTTACCACCAACCCTTCGATCATTTCCAAGGAACACTCGGATTTTCCCAAGCTTATTAAGGAAATCCGCTCGATCATCGGCGAGGACAGAATGTTCCACATCCAGGTCACAGGCGACACTTATGAAGAAATCGTCAAGGAAGCCACCGATCTTCGCGATTATGTCGGCGGCAACCTCTATATAAAGGTTCCCATTTCCAAGGAAGGCCTCAAAGCCACCTCAAAGCTCAAGGAAATGGGCATGAAGGTTACCGAAACCGCCATTTTCACCCCTCAGCAGGCTCTCATCGCAGCCAAGGCCGGCGCCGATTTTGTCGCCCCCTATGTCAACCGTCTTGACAACATAGTTTCCGACGGTGTAAACGTGGTCGGCGACATCGTGACCCTCTTCAAGGCTCACAACATCGAGACCAAGGTGCTTGCCGCTTCCTTTAAGACCGTTGAGCAGGTTCACAAGATTTCTATGCTCGGAACCCACGCCATCACCATCACCCCCGAGCTTTACGATTCCATCATTTATCATCCCATGACCCTTTACGCCATAGACGACTTCAAGGCCGATTGGGAAAGCGTTTACGGCGACAAGACCATTCTCAAAATGTTTGAGAACAAATAATCTTCGCCCGAATATGAGTTTAACCCCGCAACACCCCCCTAAAGCGTGTTGCGGGGTAATTTGAGTTTTATCGGCGCAAAAAGCCGATTTGAAACGGAGGATTTATGCCCTTTTTCGACAATTTTTTAACTGCGCTCCCCGAATACCGCTCTCTTGAAAAGGCGGTGGAAAAGGAACGCCTCCCCCTCGGCGTGACGGGAGTTTCCCATGTTCACCGAGCCCACATAATTTCCACCCTCTGCCGAAGAACGAACCGCAGGGGGCTTGTGCTCGTGGGGGACGAGGGCGAAGGCACCAAGCTTTGCGCCGACATAAACGCCATGGGGCAAAAGGCAATACTGCTCCCCGCCCGCGACTTCGATTTTCGCCCGAAAGGCGCAAGCTCGAGAGAATATGAGCAGGAACGGCTTTTCGTGCTGTCAAAGGCTCTTGAGGGAGACTACGGGGTCATAGTCGCCTGCGTCGATTCGGCCATGGAATTCACCGTTTCCCCCGAGCGGCTTTACCGCATGAATTTCTCCCTTTGCGCGGGGCAGGAAATCTCTCCCGACGAGGCTGTCAAAAAGCTGATTTATAACGGTTATGTGCGGTGCGACACGGTGGAGGGGCCGGGCCAGTTTGCCAAACGAGGCGGAATTCTCGACATTTTCACTCCCGACAAAGACCTTCCGACCCGCGTGGAATTTTGGGGAGACGAAATTGACTGCATGGGCAGCTTTGACGTCATTTCCCAGCGCCGTCGGGACAGCTTTGACAAAATCGAAATTCCTCCCGCAAGAGAGGTGCTTATAAACGATCCCGAGGGTCTTGCAAAACGGCTTGAGGACGCGGTGTCGAGACTTCGCTCGCCCAAATCCGAAAAGACCAAGGAACAGATTCTTTCCGATGCCGAGCTTTTAAAAACCACCGGCTCGACAGGCGGACTTGACCGTTTTATCCCCTTTATCGAGGGCTGCGCCTCCACCGTTTTCGATTATACGGCCGACGCGTTGCTCTTTGTGAGCGACACCGCCAAGGTCAAGGAAAAGGCGAGAGTCTTTCATTGGCAGCTGTCCGAGGGCATTAAATCGCTGTTTGAGGAAGGGCTGCTTTGCAAGGGGCTTGAAAAATATGCCCTGACATTCGACGAAATATGCGAAAAATACACCGAGCAGGGAGCGATTTTTCTCGATTCCTTTGCCCGAGGCAGCTTTGACGTGCCAATAAAGGAGCTTTGCTCCTTCACGGTCAAGACCTCCACACCCTTTTCGGGGAATATATCCCAGCTTTGCGACGACCTCGAGCCGGTCATGTCAAGGGGCTTTGCCGTGGCCATTCTCGCGGGAAACAAAAAAGGCGCCGAAATTTTGGCCGAGGATTTGCGGAACAAGGGCTTTAAGGCCGATTATCAGGCGGATTTCGACACCGTTCCCTACGGCAAAATCGCCGTGACCGAGGGCGGGCTTTCGGGGGGATTTGAATACCTGCCCTCGAAATTCGTTTTGATAACCGAAAGTAAACGCACGGCGGCCAAAACCGTCAAACGAAAAAAGAACCCCAACGCCTTCAACTCCCTCGACGAGCTTAACAAGGGGGATTATGTGGTTCATGCCGTTCACGGAATCGGCGTTTTTGAGGGAATACGTAAAATCGAGTCCAACGGCATAATCAAGGATTATATCACCATAAGCTATGCCGGCAAGGACGTGCTTTACGTCCCCGTGACCCAGCTTGACCTTGTTTCCAAATATATCGGCGCCGGGGGCGACGAGGTGAAGGTCAAGCTCAACAAGCTGGGCGGAACCGACTGGCAAAAGACCCGTTCAAAGGTCAAGGCGGCGGTAAAGGACATTGCAAAGGATCTTATCTCCCTCTATTCCAGGCGCATGAACACAAAGGGCTATGCCTTTTCTCCCGACATCGATATGCAAAACGATTTTGAACGACGTTTTGAATTTGAGGAAACCGACGATCAGCTGCGGTGTATCGACGAAATAAAATACGACATGATGCGTCCCGTTCCCATGGACAGGCTGCTTTGCGGCGACGTGGGATTCGGCAAGACCGAGGTGGCGCTGAGAGCCGCCTTTAAATGTATTGCCGAGGGCAAACAATGCGCTCTGCTTGTTCCCACCACCATTCTCGCCTGGCAGCACTATCAAACCGTGCTGCGCCGAATGGACGGCATGCCGGTTAACATCGAGCTTTTGTCCCGCTTCCGCACCGCCTCCCAGCAAAACGAAACAATAAAGCGCCTTGCAAGAGGCGAAACCGACATGGTCATCGGCACCCACCGACTCATTTCCGACGATGTAAAATTCCGCGACCTTGGACTGCTTATCGTGGACGAGGAGCAGCGTTTCGGTGTGGCGCAAAAGGAGCGGCTTAAAGAGAAATTCAAGGCGGTGGACGTGCTCACCCTGTCGGCCACCCCCATTCCCCGAACCCTTAACATGGCAATGTCGGGGCTCAGAGATATGTCGGTCATAGAGGAGGCTCCCATGGACCGCCACCCCGTACAGACCTATGTCTGCGAATACGACAGCGGCATTATAGCCGACGCCATAAGGAGAGAGCTCCGCAGAGGCGGGCAGGTATATTATCTTCACAACCGTGTGGACAACATCGAGCGGGTGGCCCTTTCTCTCAAGGAGCGGGTTCCCGAGGCAAAAATCGGAGTCGCCCACGGAAAGATGAACGAGGAACAGCTGTCGGAGGTGTGGAAAGCGCTCATCGAAAACGAGATCGACCTGCTTGTCTGCACCACCATAATAGAAACCGGCGTCGACGTTCCCAACGCCAACACCCTTATAATCGAGGACGCCGACAAAATGGGTCTTGCACAGCTTCATCAGATAAGGGGCCGAGTCGGCCGCTCGTCCAGACGGGCTTATGCCTATCTCACCTTCCGCAGAGGAAAAGAGCTTTCCGACGTCGCCGACCGACGGCTTTCGGCCATACGGGAATTCACCGAATTCGGCTCGGGACTTAAAATCGCCATGCGCGATCTTGAAATAAGAGGCGCGGGAAATCTGCTCGGCGCCGAGCAGCACGGGCAGATGTCGGCGGTGGGATATGATATGTATTTAAAGCTTCTTGCCGACGCCGTCAAGGAGGAAAAGGGCGAAAAGGTGGAGGACGCGCCCGAATGCACCGTTGACATTCAAATTCCCGCTCACATTCCCGAGGATTATATTGAGGACCTGCCCACCCGCCTTTCGATTTACCGCCGCATTGCAGATATAAGGAGCGAGGCCGACAGCGAGGATGTTTTCGACGAGCTTATCGACCGATTCGGCGAGCCGCCGAAACCCGTTGTGGGGCTTGTTAACGTGGCGCTGCTGCGGGGACGGGCGGCAAAGCTCGGAATTTACGAGGTGTCTCAGCAAAACGGCTGTCTGCTGCTTTATCAGAACAGTCCCGATGTTACGGCGGTACTTAAAGCGGCCGACATTATGAAGGGCAGAATACTTCTGAACGCCGGAAACAAGCCCTATATTTCGGTCAAACTGCTTAACACCCAGACCCCCGTAAACGCTCTTAAAGAGGCACTTTCAACCCTTGAACAAACGTCCTCGGCAAAGTAACAGAACAGCACAAACGCCCGTCGGAAGGGTTTTTCCGACGGGCGTTATTTTGTTCTTTTATATTATCCCCTCGTCAAGGCAATGCATGACGAATTCGCAAAAAAGCGAGCAAGACCAGGCAAACCACGGGCGGGTGTATTTTGACGGGTCATCAACGTCAAAGCCCTCGTGCATCAGATTTGTGCCGTCGGTGGTGGAGACAAGCATCTTGAGAAGCGAAAGCTTTTCTTCCTTGTCCTTTGCCGTCAGCCCCTGCATGGAAAGGGCGATGTGCCAAACATAGCCTTTGGGGGTGTGGGGACTGCCCACGCCCTTTGCACACTTTCCTTCAAAATAGAAAGGATTGTCCTTTGACAGCACAAAAGCTCTCGTGGCCTCATAAACGGGGTCGTTTTTGCCGCAAAATCCGAGGTAGGGAGCCGAAAGCAGGCTCGGCACGTTGGCGTCGTCGGACAGAATGTAATTTCCGAGGCCGTCGGTTTCATAGGCATACATTTTGCCCTGTTTTTCGTGAACAACACAGCCGAAATTTTTAATTCCCTGTCTTATCTCGGCCGAAAGGGTACGGCATCTTTGAGCCGACTGCCCGTCCTTTGCCGTTTCCTCGAAAATCTCGGCAAGATTCAAAAGCTCGACGGCGGCGAACATATTGGAGGGGACAAGATAGTTGTAAAAACAACGGTCATCGCTTGGACGAAAGCCCGACCAGGTCATACCGGTAAAGCCCACGGGATTTCCCTCGCCGTTTTTGGGCATGGTGTCGTGCTCGGCGGTGTTCGGACGTACAAATTTATAATCGGAATTTTCCCTGTGACGCTGTTCCTTTTCAAAAAGGGTAAGAATTTTTTCCGCCCCCTCGAAAAAGCTCTTGTCAAAATGAGAGGTTCTGCCGACCGCCTTATAAAAATCGTAGGAAAGCTTTATGGCATAGCAAAGGGAATCGACCTCATATTTGCGCTCCCAGATAAGCGGGTCGTCGCAGTTGTCTTTATCGTTGCAATGGCCGCCGTTGGGAACTTCGTTATAAGCGTTGGCATAGGGGTCGTGGCAGATACATTTAAATTGCCTTTTGCACAGCCCCTCTATAAAATCGGCCACGTCGGCGTTTTTCTTTGCAAGAGGAAGATAGCAGATCACCTGCGCCGTGCTGTCCCGAAGCCACATGGCGGGAATGTCGCCGGTTATTAAAAAAGTGTCCTCCTTGGAGGCGGTTTTTACGGTGGTTTCGGCCGTTACCGGAAAGCATTTTTCAAAAATTTCCGCAGCCTCGGGCAGGGAGGATTTTTTCAACCGCCGTCCGATGCTTTCGGCCTCTTTTTTTATTTCGTCAAGATACATTTTTCTACTCCTTGGCTTCAAACCATGTTTTTCCCGTGTGGCAGTCGGCAGTCAGCGGAACCGACAGCTCCACGGCGTGCTCCATTTCGTGTTTCAGTATTTCGGCCGCTCTTTGGGCCTCGCTTTCGGGAGCCTCCACGATAAGTTCGTCGTGAATCTGCAAAATGAGCTTTGAGCAAAGTCCCGCATCCTTAAGCGCCTTTTCCACATTTATCATGGCGATTTTTATAATGTCGGCGGCGGTTCCCTGAACCGGCATATTCCGCGCCACCCGCTCGCCGAAGGAACGGGTCACGGCCGACGAGGCCGAAAGCTCGGGCAGCGGACGGCGGCGGCCGAAAAGGGTCTTGGCATATCCGTCGATTTTCGCCCTTTCCACCGTTTTTTCCATATATTCCGCCACTCCGCTGTAGGTTTCCATATAGCTTTTTATATAGCTTTTGGCCTCGGCAAAGGAAATTTTAAGGTCCTTGGCCAGCGAAAATGCACCTATTCCGTACACAATCCCGAAATTGACCGCCTTGGCGCGGGAACGCATGAGAGGTGTGACCTGACTTTCTTCCACCCCGAAAACCTTTGCCGCGGTGGAGGTGTGAATGTCTCCGTCCGACAAAAAGGTGTCGATCATGCGGCGGTCATTTGCCATGTGGGAAAGCACGCGCAGCTCAATTTGGGAATAGTCGGCGTCGACAAGCACACAGCCCTCTCTCGCCACAAAAAACTTGCGAAGCTCTCTGCCGAGTTCCTTCCTGACGGGAATATTCTGCAAATTGGGTTCGGAAGAGCTGATACGCCCGGTGCGGGTTTCGGTCTGATTAAAGGTGGAATGAATTCGCCCGTCGTCGGAAATGACCGCCAAAAGCCCCTCCACATAGGTGGATTTAAGCTTTGCAAGCTGGCGGTATTCCAGCAGATCGCCCACCGGGTGAAATTCCTTAAGCTCTTCAAGAACCTCGGCACTTGTGGAAAATCCGCTTTTTGTTTTTTTCTTGGCGGGAAGCCCGAGCTTTACGAAAAGAGCGTCGGCAAGCTGTTTCGGAGAATTGAGATTAAACTCATATCCCACCGCCTCATAGACCGATTTTTCCAAATCGGCAATTCTGACTGTCAGCGATTCGCCGAATTTGCGTATTCCCTCGGCATCCACCAAAAAGCCCTCTTTTTCCATATTGCTGAGTACAAGGGACAGCGGCATTTCTATGTTTTTCAGCAGTTCGCGCTCGCTTTCATCCGAAAGGCGCAGCTTTAAAACCTCGTAGAGCTCGGGAAGAAGAGCCGCCGTTTTTGCCGCCTCCTCAAACCCGGGGGGACAATTTTTAAGCTCATAGCCCTCCACCGAATATTCCTCGCAAAGCCGACCCGCCGAGTAATCCGACGCCGACGGATTTAATAGGTAGGCGCAAAGATAGGTGTCAAAAATCGGATTTTTAAGATATATTCCCTTTTCGTAAAGGGATTTGAGATCGTGAACCACCGTCGGGGCCGACGACGCAATCAGCTTTTCCGCCGCGGCGCCCTCAAAAATTTTCACTTTTCCGTCAAGCTTTACCGCAGCCGCAGCGCCGCCCTCACGCTTTATTATAACGGGGAAAATTTTTTCCGTTATATCGGGCGCGTCCTTTGAAGGCTCGACCTCTATCTGTCTTTCGGCCGAAGCTCCCCGAGCCTTTTCCCCCGCGTTTTCAAGCCCCATGCGCTTTATAATTCTGAAAAGCTCAAGGGAGGCAAGCTTTTTCTTAAGCCCGTCAATGTCGGCTGGGTTCTGCTCAAAGCTTATGTCGCAGGGCACCTCTTTGCAAATGGTACCGAGCTTTAAGCTCATATATGCGTTTTCCTTGTCCTTTAAAAGCTTTTGCCTTACTCCGGATTTTATGTCGGGAGACTCGATATTACCGTATACTCCGTCGAGACTTTGAAATCTCGCTATAAGGGCAAGAGCGGTCTTTTCCCCCACTCCCGCAACTCCGGGAATGTTGTCGGAGGCGTCGCCCATAAGCGCCTTAACGTCGATAAGCTGTATGGGCATGACCCCGTAAATCTCAAAAATTCTTTCGGGAGTGTATACTCTAAGCTCCGGCTGACCCGCCTTTGTGGCGGCAAGCAGCACGGTGGTGGTTTTATTCACAAGCTGAAGGCTATCACGGTCGCCTGTGGCGATATAACATTCGAAATCCCGCTGACCGCAAAGTCTTGCAACCGTGCCCAAAAAGTCGTCGGCCTCATAGCCCTCCTTTTGGAGAACGTTCACCCCGTAAAGCTCGAGAATTTCCTTTAAAATCGGGAATTGCATGGTCAGCTCCTGCGGCTGAGGCTTGCGGCCCGCCTTATATTCGGGGTAAATTTCCTTTCGAAAGGTGGGCGCCTTAAGGTCAAAGGCGGCAAAAATTTTGTCGGGCTCTACCTGCTCCTTAAGCTTCATGAGAATATTCAAAAAGCCGTAAATCCCGTTTGTAAAAATGCCGTCCTTGGTGGAAAGGGAGCGTATACCGTAAAATGCACGGTTCAGAATACTGTTTGCGTCAAGAATAAGAATTTTCATGGCTGTCTCCACTCGATTGAAATTAGCTTAAGCGACAAACGCTTAAGTTTAAAGGGCAAGGCAAAAAAACGCTGCCCGATTTAAAACAAAGGCCGAAAAGACTCCGAGAAGAGGTTTTCGGCCTTGTTTAATGTTCATTTGTCGAAAGCTTGCTGAAACTCAGCCGTTGCAGCAGCCTCCGTCGCTGCAGGCGGCACATTTTTCCGACTTTGCGCCGAGCAGCGGCTCGGGGTCGATTCCCTGACGCTTGTAATAGTCGGCAATGGCGGCCTTTATCGACTGTTCGGCAAGCACCGAGCAGTGAATTTTATGGGCGGGAAGTCCGCCGAGAGCCTCGACGACCGCCTTGTTGGAAAGCTTTAAAGCCTCTTCAAGAGTGTGTCCCTTGATCATTTCGGTGGCTATCGAGCTGGTGGCAATGGCAGAGCCGCAGCCGTAGGTCTTGAATTTAACGTCGGTGATGACGTTGTCCTTGACCTTGATATACATTTTCATGATGTCGCCGCACTTGGCGTTACCCACCTCGCCGATTCCGTCGGCATCGGGGATCTCACCGACATTGCGGGGGTTTGTGAAGTGTTCCATAACCTGTTCGGTATACATATATTTCAACTCCTGTTCTTTATTTGCTTTCTTTTTCCTGTTTTTTTATTCTTTCCCAAAGGGGCGACATGGCGCGAAGTCTGTCAATAATGGGGGGAAGGCACTCAAGAATGTAATCGGCGTCCTCCATGGTGTTTCCGTCCGAGAAGGAAAGGCGGAGAGAGCCGTGGGCAATCTCGTGGGGAAGGCCGATGGCAAGCAGCACATGGCTGGGGTCGAGAGAGCCGGAGGTGCAGGCCGAGCCAGACGACGCACAAATTCCTTTAAGATCGAGCATAAGCAGCAGCGACTCGCCCTCTATTCCCTCAAAACACATATTTATGTTGCCGGGGAGACGGTGCTCAAGGCTTCCGTTGACTCGGGAACGCTCGATTTTAAGCGCCTCGGTTATAAAATGCTTCTGAATTTCGCGAAGCTTTTTGTTTTTCTCCTCCATGCCTGCGGCGGCGATGGTGATGGCCTCGCCGAGTCCCACGATTCCGGGGACGTTTTCGGTTCCGGCGCGGCGGTTCTTCTCCTGAGCTCCTCCGTCGATGAGGTTTTCGGGACGGACGCCCTTTCTGATATAGAGCGCTCCGACGCCCTTGGGGCCGTGGAATTTATGGGCCGAAAGGGACAGCATATCGATATTCATTTCGTTTACGTCGATTTTGACGTTGCCCACGGCCTGAACCGCGTCGGTGTGGAAAAGCACACCGTGTTTCTTGCAGACGGCGCCGATTTCGGCAATGGGCTGAACGGTACCGATCTCGTTGTTGGCAAACATGACCGAAACAAGAGCGGTGTCCTCTCTTATAGCCGCTTCAAGCTCGTCCACACGGACAAGACCGTCCTCGTGAACGGGAAGAAGGGTTATGTCAAATCCGAAATTCTTTTCAAGGAATTTCAGCGTGTGAAGCACGGCATGGTGCTCGAAAGCGGTGGAAATAATGTGTTTTTTGCCCTTTTTCATAAGAGCATAGGCGGTGCCCTTTATGGCCCAGTTGTCGGCCTCGCTTCCGCCCGACGTGAAGAAAATTTCTCCGGGCGCAGCTCCGAAAACGGCGGCAACCTTTTCCCTTGCGGTCTCCACAGCGGTTTTGGTAGCGTCGCTGATGTGATAAAGACTCGAAGGATTGCCGTAATACTCGGTAAGATAGGGCATCATGGCGTCAAGCACCGGCTTTGAAAGCTCGGTGGTGGCGGCATTGTCGGCATAAACAAATCTGCTCATTTTGTTTCCTCCCTAAAATAAATCTCAATTTTAATCCGCTTTTGGCGGCGGTAAAAACAGTGACGGTCAAGCCGACGGGTGTTTGACTTCCGTCCGCTTAAAAGTTCGGGAACAAATTCGGGCGTCGGTCTCGACTCCTTTTTCCGCCTTGCAGTCTCCCGCAGCCGTCGGGCAAGGCGCTTTAAAATTGTCCCAACTTTTCCACCATTTATTATATCACGCACCGATATAAATTACAAGCAAAATCGGGGCTTTTTCCCAAAATAAATTAGCTGTCGCTAACCGTTCCGACAAAAACATAGCTTTTTGCTCGGTTTTGTCGTATTTAAGGCTCAAAAAATGTTTATTTTGATAGAAGGTTGCTTTTTTTCGGCCCATATGGTAAAATCTTTGTAACCTTTTAAGGAGCGTTTTTATGTCAATTTCATACACAAATCCCATTCAACCCGACGACATCCCCGAGCTTTTGACCTCCCTTTCGAAGGATAGGGCAATTTTAAAAAAGCGCAGAGCCGAAAAATACGCCGCAATCGGTATTTCGGTTCCCCTGTTCACGGCATCGCTCTTATGCGCCATGTTCGGCTATGTTTACCTCTTTTTCGAGGAACGCTTTGCCGAGCTTTTGGGGAAATTCCCCGCCGTGGGGAAATTTGCCGATTTTCTGTGCGATCATCTGCTTTTGAGAAACGACATTAAATGGTATTTTTCGGTTCTTTTGACGATTGCGGCCGCCTTTGCGGTGCCTGCGGCCTTTGCGCTGCTTGCAAAGCTTGTTACCGCCGCGGTTTATCACCCGAAGGTGACAATTTCCTGTGCAGAGAAAGGCGACGAGGCCGTCAAAACACTTTTTACCGCCGCCGACGAAAATTTCGAGCAAAATGCACGGCTCAACGACCGCGGCAAGGCCCCAAAAATAGCCTCGCTGTGCGCGGCCGTCGCCGCGGTGGGCGGCATGATTTTCGCCCTTGCGGTTTTCGGAGCAAAGGTCAAAATTTCAAAGCCGCTGCTTTACACGGTGCTTGTGCTGATAACCGCCTGTTTTTATTTCGTGATTTTGGGCTTTGAGACCCTTTTCTCTCTTATTATAAAGCTTTTCTATTTCCGAAACAACAAAAACATTTTTGAATTCCGCGCCGCGGCGGAACAGCTTTACGAGTCCCTTGCCCCCTTGCCCGAAGAAAATTCCCCGGCCGACGGCAATGCCGCCGAAAAGGACGAACCCGAAACGGCAGAGGAGCCCGTTCAAAGAGAATTTGAGGAAGCAAAGGAAGAGCAAGCTGCCGAGCAAACTCCTCCCGAGCAAATCGAAACTCCCGCCGAAGAACCGCCCGCTCCACAAAAGCCCGATGTCTCCGCAGCCCCCGTAAAAACAAAGCAAAACTCCCCCGAGCTTTGGACGGCGCTTTTTGCGGCCGAAAACGAGGAAAGCTGCCGCAAAACAATATCCGATTTTAACAAAACGGCACTTGACGCCCTGCGCAAAGAGGATTTCGACGGCGCCGCCGAAGGGCTTAAAAACGCAGCGACGGGTCTGCTTCGTATGTCGGAATACGACAGCGAAAAATACGAACCCGGCCTTTACATAACCCTTTACGCTCTCGGCAAGGTCTCGGCATTCGGAAGAAACAACCGTTCCCAGGCCGCCGAGATGTTCAAGGCCTGCAAAAGAATTGCCGAAAAATGCGCCGACGGCAGCCGCCCGAATTTTCAAAAGGTTCAAAAGGAACTGCCCGTTATCGACGGCATAATCGCCGATTTCGAAAGCGACATGACCATGGAAGAACTTGCCGCGCGGTATGCCCAAAACTTCCCCGCCGACCTTTGCGGAACAAAACAGCAATAATTTTTCCTCCGTCAAAATATAAAAGCAAAAGAACTCCCCCGAAAGCATAAAGCCTTCGGAGGAGTTTTTACTTGGATTTACTTACCCTTCAACGGGGAATTTGTTGATTTTATTGACCGCTCTTTGCAGTATGAGGAGGGCGTCGGTCACGTTCACGGCAGTATCTCCGTTGACGTCGCCGGCCTTGGTCTGCTCGTCGGTGAAGGCTATCTTGCCCACACTTGCCTGAAGTGTCAGGAGGGCGTCGGTCACGTTCACGACTCCGTCTGCGTTTACGTCGCCGTAGAGAACGTCGCCCTTGGCAAACTCGTCGTATTTTGCCCTCGCCTCGGCAAGAATCGCGTCATTTGAGGCAACGGCGTCGGGGAACTTTCCGACAAGGATTTCCTTAAGCTTTTCGGCATAGGTTATGAGAATATTTTTAAGCTCAAAGTTTTCCTCGGTCACGGCTCCGATAGAGTCGATAACGGTTTCAAGCCCCGCGACAAGCTGCTCCTTGGATGTGGAAGCCGATGCGGGCTTGAGGGAGGTGACGGCTTTTTTGAGGTTTGCAGCGGCGGCATTCACCTGGTCGTCGGAGGCGTCGCTGCCCATGGCCTTAACGGCCTTGGCCTGATAGAGGGCCTGATAGAGGGCAAAGGTGGTGGCCTGGGAATAGACATTAAGCTTAGTCGACTCGGCCTTTGTTATCTGTGCGTCAAGGGCGGCCTCGTCGCGGGCAACGGTTTCGGTGGGCTCGAAATACATGATTTCGCTGTCGTTGGTGCCCTGCATCTTAACGTCGACGCCCTTGTAAAGCAGCTCTTTACCGCTCAAAGTGTAGGTCGCGTCGGAATCGGCAAAGGTAATCTTATAGGTGTAATCGGCATTGATTCCCTTAAGCTTTATCTTGTCGGTCAGGACGGTATTTTCGCCGTTGCGGCTGTAAATCATGGCAAAGCCCTTGTTGCTTTCGGAATTGACATAGCTGTAGGCATACCATGAATTGGGGGAATAGCTCTCTTGGGTAAGCTGATAAATATCATCGTAGTAATACTGACTTACCGTTTTCCAATCGTCCACAAAGCCCTTGAGACGGTCAAAGGAGGCGTTGCTCATGGTGAGGGCGGGATACTGGAGAATAAGAGCCTGACGGTAGGCCGAGCGGATGGTGTATTCGTCGACCACATTGTCATTTGCGGTGTTGGCGCCGGCAAAGGGAATCCAGGAGCAAAGGTTATAGTTTGCAACCTGCTTTGCTCTCATGTCGTCATAGCAATAGTCACAGGGATGAAGTGCGACGGCGTAACGCACCGACTCGAGGTCGAGGCGGTGTCCGCCCGAGGCGCAGGAGTCGAGCAGCTCGATGCTGTCGAGATTTATGAGGTAATCCCAATAGTCATAATGACCCTGTACGCACTTGTTTTCGGTTATACCGGCGCGGTCGGGATACATCAGGGCAAGGGTGTCATAGTTTCTTGCCATCTGTTCGATGTTGCAGTCCTCACGGTAGATGGAAATTCCGCCGTTTTCGAGAACGGTCTTGACCCTTTCCTTAAGCCAGGCAAGAGCCTCGGGATTGCCCATGTCGAACTGGGCGTATTTGCTGGGCTGATTAAGGAAAACCGCCTCGTTGCCCTCGCCGTAGCCTATGAGCCACTCGGGCTTGACGGCGGTGTCGCCCGACTTGTTAAGCTCGTCAAGAGCCTGCTTTGACAGGCCGACGCGCTCGGGCTCGAACCACAGCAGGGTTTTGACGTCTTGGGCTTTCGCGGTTTCCGAAACATCGGCAAAGCCGGTGGGGAAACGGGTGGTGTCGGGAGTCCAGTTTCCGGTGCTGACCCAGTCGCCGTTGCAGGGATACCAGCCGGCGTCCATCCACCAGACGCTTATGTCGATACCCATGTTTTTATATTTGTTGATATAGTCGATCTGATTTTGTTCGGTGGCACCGAGCATCTCGGTGTTCTGACGGGAGGAAACGCCTGCCACGAAGGGGTCGGTGAGTGTCTCGCCGTCGTCGCGGTTCATGTTGCAGTCGATAAACCAGTCTCTCCAAAGATTTTGGGCGCGCTGACGGTCTCTTCCGTCATAAAGCACCATGGCGGTCAGAGGAGTTCTCGCGACCTCGCCGGGCTTGAGATAGGAATTGAAGGTTTTCTGTCTGGCATAGAAATCGGTCACGCCGTTATTATAGGTGAAATCGGTTTCCCATGTCGACGACCAACCCACGGCAATGAGAGCGCCCTTGTTACCGTATTCAAAGTTGTAATAAGGGAAGCCGCCGTCGGTGGAACGGCCGTGATTTGGGGAGGAGGTAAAGCTCTGTCCCTCGGAAAGCTCGGTCACACGGGTGGTGTAGGGAGCGCAGACGTCGTAATCCTCGCCGTAGTTGCCCACAACGGTGGGGTTGTCTCCCTCAAACTCGAAATTGCGGCAGCCGTAGAATTCCGAAACGATGGGGGAATTCGCGTCGCCGGTGTTGGTCATATAAACCGTCCAGTCAAAGGCGGAATAGTCGGGATAAAAGACGGTGTTGATGACAAACTGAAGTCCGCTCTTGTGATTGACCGTGATGTTGACGGTCTCGGCGTGCTTCTGCTCGTCGGTCGAGCTTTCCCTTTTGACCTCGGTAAAATCGGGGGCGGGGAAGCCGTTATACATATCGTCGCCTATCTTGACGCTTGAGGGGAAGGTTTCAAGGTCGGCGAGATAGGAATTGTACATCTTCTTTGCGCGGGCCTTTTCGGAGGCGGTTGCGGCGCCGACATAGGTGACGGCAGGCTCCTCGGTGGCCACATTGAAATAGCTGTCGGCAGGCTCGACAAAGGTCACGCTCATGTTGACAAGACCTCTTGAGGGCACGCCGTCAAGGAAATAGTAGCCGTACTGCGAGCCGTTGGCCTTTATCTTGGTGACTCCGTCAAGCACCACGAGGTATTCGCCGGCGTCAAGCGCGGTGTTAAGGGGAAATTCCACCGTTCCGTCGGCCTGTTTTTTGGCGGTGACGCTTGTCAGCGTGCCGTTCTGAATTGAACGCTCATAGGAATAGGTGAATTTGTATATGTTGCAGTCGACCTTTTCGGAAGACACGATGGTGTTGAACTTCAGCGAGGAGAATTTCTCCTTGGCCGAAAACCGCACGCCCACTTCTCCGATTGCCGAAACGGTTTTGTTGCCGAAGTCGTTGTCCTCGGAATAGACCGATTTTTCAACCTGACCGGCCGCAAAGCGGGAGGTGTAGAGGGTGGGCTCGGCCCAGTCGCAATAGTCCATATAGTTGTCTCCGTCGGCATTGGACGAACGAAGCACAAGGGTCTTGGTGCCCTCGGGGATGTCGCAGGAAAGCGACTGCATATCGCCGGGATACATAACGTCGGACTGACCGATCGTGCGCCCGTCGGCAATGACGAAGAACTGAGCCGAACCGCCCAGACCGTCAAGTCTCCACATGGGGCCGAGGTCGTCAACACCGACAACGGCGTTAAAATAGGTCACCGTGCTGTCAAGCTGCGAAAGATCGACGGTGAAATCGGTTTTCTCTCCCGCCGAGCCGGAATTCGGCTTGACCGAAAAGCCGTTTTTCGAATGGAAGGCCTGATCTCCCAGCGACATATAGTCTATTCTCGCACCGAAACCGGCATTGACCTTAAAGTCGTCGGCATTGGTGGGAGAGGTGTAGGAAAGATCCATGACCCTATAGCTTTTGGGGCTCGGATCGTCGGCGGACGCGGCAGAGGCATCTGCGCAGGCAGCGAAGGTCAGCGGAACGGCCGAAACCGTCACGCTCGCCGCAAGGAGCAGCCCGATAAGCTTTGAAATTCCTTTGGATTTCATTTTTGTTCCTCCTGTTCAAAATTTGCGATTTGACGAAAAAAGGGAAAGCAGTTCTCTCTCTGCCGTCCGATTTCGAACAAACGCAGAAACACATTGTTATTATACACACAAAAAGCTATAAAGTCAATGATTTTTGCGGCACATAGTGCAAAAGAGCAAAAATTTAAAATTGCCCGTAAAAAGGTGCAAAAAAGCGCAAAAAAACCGACACCCGAGCAAAAAATCGGGTGCCGGCAATTGTTCTTTAAGGGATCATTCCTCGTCTTCGGCTTCCTCGGCAGCCTCTTCGGCAATTTCCTCGGCCTCTTCGACGCCGTCGTCGCAATAGCAGCAATCGTCGTCGCAGCAATCGCAGTCAAAGAAATCGTCAAAATCGTCCTCGCGACGGTCGCGGCAGAACTTGGTCACAAAATATGCAACAGTTCCGGCAATGGCGATAATAGCGGTGGCAAGGGCAATACCCCAAAACAGTCTTTTCTCTACCATAACAATACCTCCGTTAGATATATTTCTGTTTTTATTATAACCTTTTAAACGAAAAAGTCAAGAAATTTGTACCGAGAATTTCATGGCAGAGCAACCGCCGAAAATCAAAGACCCACCGCGCGCTGTAAAATCATAAGTGCGTCGGTCACGGTTATACTGCCGTCCTTATCTGCATCGGCGGCAGCAAAGCCTCTGTCGTCAAGCTCGATTTTCTTCACCGAATTCTGAAGGGCAAGAAGGGCGTCGTCCACGCCGATTTCGCCGTTCGCGCTCACGTCAAACGGCTTATAGACCACCACGGTGCAGCTTGCCGACGCAGAACCCAACGTTTCGTTTCTGGTCGCGGTGACCTCGGCAATGCCTTGGGAAGTCCCCGTCACCTTCGCGGTGTATCCGACGATCCCGTCATATTTTTTCGTGCCGCCCGAAAGGGTGATTTCCGCAACGCCCTCGGGGGTACGTTTCCATTTTTTGTCAGTGGGCTGGGCATAGGGATTTTCGGCTCTTGCGACGCGGACCGACAGTATACCGTTGGTTTTCGCCAGTTTATCGGCCGCCGCAATCAGAAATTCGATTTCCTCCGACTCGAATTTTCCGAAATATTTTACCCGTTGCCTTTAAGAGGTTTTTGTGTTAAAATTATATATTGAGGTGATATTATGAGATCGGATATTTGCTCCATTCCGGTGGAGGAGGTTTTCGAGCCCAAAGAGGGCTGTCCCGTATGCCGCATGAGAAATATGCTTGAAAACCGCATGGCCGAATACATAACCGGCGCCGCAATGATGGAGCCGGAGGTCAGAAAGGTCACAAACGAAAAGGGCTTTTGCCTTCGCCACTATAAAATGATTCTTTCCCGCAAAAACCGCCTTTCGGTGGCGCTTATGCTGGAAAGCCATTTAAAGGAAATGGAAAAGAAGATAAAATCTCCCGTCGCAAAAGCCGAGACCTCCCGCTGCTTTGTGTGCGACGAGGTGGAGAGAAACATGACCGCCCTCATTTCCAACACCTTAAAGAAATATGAAAGCGACATGGAATTCCGCCACCTTTTCGAAAAGCAGGAAACCCTGTGTCTGCCGCATTTTTACGAGCTTTGCTCGGCGGCCGACAAAAAAATGGGACGTCGGTTCAGAGGAGAATTCAAAAGCGCCGCAAAGGAGCTGACCCTGCGCTCGATTGAGTCTCTGCACGGCGACGTCAAGCATTTTTGCGATATGTTCGACTATCGCAACAACGGCGAAAATGCCGATTGGGGAAATTCAAGAGATTCGCTGGAGCGGGCGGTTTTATTCCTCACATCCTATGACCCGGAGGAACGTTAGAAATGAAATTTGTTATCGCAACGGGCAACGCCCACAAGGTCGAGGAATTTTCAAGAATGCTTAAATTCCTTGATTTTTCGGCCGTTTCGGCAAAGGAACTCGGAATTGACATGGACAAAGCCGTGGAAAACGGCGACACCTTTGAGCAAAACGCGCTTATAAAGGCGAAATATGCCTGTGAAAAATCGGGGCTTGCCGCCTTTGCCGACGATTCGGGGCTGTGCGTAGACGCTCTTGACGGCAGACCGGGAATATATTCGGCAAGATATGCAAAAACCGACGCCCTTCGCATAGAAAAGCTGCTTTGCGAGCTTGAAGGGGTCGAAAAGGAAAAAAGAGGGGCAAAATTCGTGTCGGCCATCGCCTGCGTTTTTCCCGACGGCACAAGCTTTACCGTCAGAGGCGAAACCGAAGGGCAAATCGATTTTTCGCCCAAAGGCAGCGGCGGATTCGGCTATGACCCGATATTTTTATATGAAGGCAAAAGCTTCGGCGAAATGACGGGAGAGCAAAAGGACGCCGTCAGCCACCGCGGCAGAGCCCTTGAAAAATGCCTTACAGAACTTAAAAAATATATTAAGGAAGAAAAATATGCTGACAAGTAAACAAAGAGCCGCCCTCCGCGGCATTGCAAACAAATATGAAACCATTTTCCAAATCGGCCACGGCGGCATTACCGACCAAACAATCAAGCAGGCCGACGAGGCCTTAAAGGCGAGAGAAATGATAAAAATGAGGGTGCTTGAGTCCTCCCCCGTCACGGCGAGAGAGGCGGCCGACCGCCTTGCCGAGGCCACCCGCTCCGACGTGGTTCAGGTCATCGGCTCGAGATTTATCCTTTTCCGTCCCGACGAGAAGGAACCGAAGCTGCTTTCGGCAAAGGAGCTTAAAAGAAAATGACGGTTCTTTTTAAAACCCTCGGGTGCAAGGTGAATCGGTATGACACCGAGACGCTGCGGGAGCTTTTCAAAAAAAGCGGCGTTGAAAGCGCGAAAGAGGGAGACATTCCCGACATAATAGTGATCAACTCCTGCACCGTCACCGCCGAAAGCGACCGAAAGACCCGCCAGACTCTTCACAAAATGCGGCGTGAGTTCCCCGCGGCCGTCATTGCCGTCACAGGCTGTATGCCCCAGGCGCGGCCCGAAAAGGCCAAGGATCTCGACAGCGCCGACATCGTCATCGGCAATGCCCTTAACACCGAGCTTCCCTCTCTTGTTGAGGAATTTATCGGGAAAAGGGACCGTCTTGTGGCCGCAAAGCCCCACGAGCTGCACGAGAAGATTTCTCCCCTTTCCTCCCACAGCTTTGAGGGACGGACGAGAGCCTTTGTAAAAATCGAGGACGGCTGCAACAGATTTTGCAGCTATTGCATTATTCCCTACGCAAGGGGCAGGGTGCGTTCCAAATCTCCCGAGCGCATAACCGAGGAGCTGAAAGGCCTTGCCGCCGCGGGATATAAAGAGGCGGTCATTGCCGGCATAAATCTCTCGGCATACGGCAGCGACATCGGCCTTTTGCTGCCCGACGGGATAAAAGCCGCCGACGTGGACGGCATAGAACGGCTGCGGCTCGGTTCCCTCGAGCCCGATCAGCTGGACGAAACCGTTTTGGACGGGCTTTGCAAAATCGATAAACTCTGCGGGCAATTTCACCTTTCCCTCCAGTCGGGAAGCGACGGCGTCCTTTCCCGCATGAACCGCAAATACGATACCTCTCTTTACAGAGAGATAATAAAAAATCTCAGAGAGCGGTTTGAAAACTGCTCCATAACAACCGATATTATGACCGGATTTCCCGGCGAAACCGAGGAGGAATTTCAAGAAACCCTGGATTTTGTCAAGGAAATCGGATTTGCCAAGGTGCACATTTTCTGCTATTCTAAAAGAGAGGGCACCCCGGCGGCGAAAATGGAGAACCAGGTTCCCGAGCACATAAAATCGGAGCGCAGCAAACGGCTTTCC
>OGYE01000383.1_pt1 | contig 27819 bp, 30 predicted proteins | sample 1576471 | NCBI WGS metagenome assembly OGYE01 (sample SAMEA3541532, study PRJEB24748) | human gut metagenome | biome: human gut; feature: human-associated habitat; material: faeces | place: China | collected 2012
TTCTCTTGTAACATCATATCCAGCAAAAGACATTACAAAGTGTACGCGCATCTGCGGCACGTTGAACAGCTCGCGCTTCGTGCCCTCGTCATCGGTGACGTTCTCCGCGCGGAACACATACGGCGCCTGACCCGGCTGGATCAGCTCCAGCTCTTCCCCATCGAAAAAGCGGTTCTTGAGTGCGAACACGGCTTTGCCGCTGTCGTCACACTCGACCGGCATGCCGACAACCTCGTACTCGCGGATATACTGGCTGTCGCCGTAATGCTGTCCGTTTTCCTGATTGCCGAAGTAGAAGCCGGTGTAATACTCGCGGTGGCTGACCTTATTGACCTCATCGCGGCAGAACTGCGGCAGAACGAAGTTTTCCGGGTCCTTTTTATAGGTATCGATCGCGGCACGGTATGCACCGGTGACACAGGCAGCATAGTACGCGGTTTTGTTGCGGCCCTCAATCTTGAACGAGGTAATACCGGCCTCGATCAGCTCCGGAACGTGCTCGATCATGCACATATCCTTGGAGTTATACAGGTAGGTGCCGCGTCCGTCCTCCTCAACCGGGAAGAACTGCCCCGGACGCTTCTCCTCCATCAGAGAATAATTCCAGCGGCACGGCTGTGCATGATCTCGAGAAACCGGTTGAGCATGCCGGGCCGGTTGCGGTGGATGAGGCACAGACGGCTCTTTCCGAGCCGGTCGAGCGTCGCATTCGGGAGATTGACGCTGTTTCGGATGTTGCCGTTGCGGAGATAATCCACGATCTCGCGTGCGGCCATGACCGCGCACTTTTCCTCCGCCTCCGGCGTCGTGGCGCCGAGATGCGGGAAGCACACGACATTTTTCTTTCCGACGAGCTTCGCGTTCGGGAAGTCGGTCACATAGCGCGCGACCTGCCCGCTCTCAATGGCGGCAAGGAGCGCGTCGTCGTCCACAAGCTCGCCGCGGGCAAAGTTCAAAATGCGCATGCCGGGCTTCATCTTCGCAAACGTTTCGGCGTTCAGGTAGTGGAACGTCTCCGGCGTGGAGTGGATGTGCATGGTGAGATAGTCGCACGTGCGGAAGAGAACGTTGAGATCCGTGACGTGCTCGACCTTGCTCGAAAGGTTCCACGCGGAATCGACCGAGAGATACGGATCGTACCCGCTCACCTCCATATCGAGCTTGAGCGCGGCGTTCGCCACGCGCGAGCCGATCGCGCCGAGACCGATGACGCCGAGGCGCTTGCCGGATACCTCCGGCCCGGCGAAGGCGTTCTTCCCTTTCTCCACGAGCGCGGGGATCTTATCGCCCTCCGGGGCGAGGGATTCCACCCACTCGACCGCGCCGACAATGTCGCGCGAGGCCATCGTGAGAGCGCACAGCAGCAGCTCCTTGACCGAATCGGCGTTCGCGCCGGGGGTGTTGAACACCGCGATGCCCTCGGCGGTGCAGCGCTCGATGGGGATGTTGTCCACGCCGATACCGGCGCGGCCGATGCACAGAAGCTCCTTATTGAATACGGCGTCGTGCAGCTTGGCCGAGCGGATGAGAAGCGCGTCGGGCGCGCTCATCTCGGGACTCACGGCGCAATTTTCCGCTTTCAGCTCGTCAAGCCCCTTTTCCGCAATGGCGTTCATGGTTTTTATATTAAACATGGTGTTTCGCCTCAAATTTCTTCATAGTCTCCACCAGACGGAGGACGCCCTCCTCCGGCATGGCGTTATAAAGCGACGCGCGCATCCCGCCCGCAACGCGGTGGCCCTTGAGATTACGCAGCCCCCGCTCGAGCGAGAACTTCACAAACTCGGCGTCCGTACCGGCGTCTCCCGTGCGGAACGTTACGTTCATGTCGCTGCGGCTCGTGCGCTCGGCACAGCCATGGAAGAGCACGCTCTCGTCCAGATAGTCATAGAGGAGCTTCGCCTTGGCGCTCTTGCGCTTTTCCATACCCGCAACGCCGCCCTGCTTCTCGAGCCAGTCGAGCACAAGACCGAGCATATAAATATTGTAGCACGGGGGCGTATTGTACATGGAATCCTTGTCGATCATGCGCTGATAGCTCATCATCAGCGGCGTAACGGCGCGCTCGTGCCCAGCGAGCGCGCGGTCGATGATCACGACCGTCAGCCCCGCGGGGGCCATGTTCTTCTGTGCCCCGGCATAGACGATGCCGAATTTCGACACGTCCACCGGGTGCGAGAGAATCTCCGAGGACATATCGCATACGATCGGCACGCCGCCGGTCTCCGGCACATACTTCCACGCCGTACCAAAGATCGTGTTGTTGGCGCAGTAATAAAAATACTTTGCCTCCGGCGAGAGAGAAAGCTCCTCCTGCGCCGGGATGCGGTCAAAGCCGGTAGCCTCGCTCGATGCCGCGATGTTCACGCGGCAGTATTTTCCCGCTTCCTTCGCGGCGATATTGGCAAAGTTGCCGGTCACGGCGTAATCGGCCGTGTCGCCCTCGGCGGTCAGATTGAGCGGGATCATCGAAAACTGGAGCGACGCGCCGCCCTGCAAAAACAGGATCTCGTGCGTGTCCGGCACGGAGAGCGCCTTTTTGAGCTTCGCTTTTGTCGCGGCAAATATATCCATAAATTCCCGGCTGCGGTGACTCATCTCCATCACGGAGAGACCGCTGCCGTGATAGTTCAGCAGCTCGGCTGCCGCCGTTTGCAGCACCTCCGTCGGCAGCACGGACGGCCCGGCGGAGAAATTGAATACGTCCTCGCGGTTCATGGCTGGATTTCCTTTCCGGTTTTCCCCGGCTCGCGGGGTTATAGCGATTTAGTTTATTATATACCCAACGAATTAGTCTGTCAAAGTGCCGTACCGACAAGCATTTCACCGCGCACACCGGTGATTTTTACTTTTCTCACAACGCCGTGCGGCATGTCGCCCGGCACGGCGACCTCGGTATAGTTCTCGGCGTGGCCGCGGCTCTCGCCGTCCGACTCCGTTTCAAAAATAACTTCGAGCGTTTTGCCGACGCAGGATGTGAGATATTCCCGCCGCATCCGCTCCGCAATATGCGCGGCGCGCGCGGCGCGCGCGGCCTTTTCGCTCTTTTCGATCTGGCCGGGCATACCCGCCGCCTTTGTGCCGGGGCGGATCGAATACGGGAACACGTGCATCTGCGCGAAGGCGCATTTTTCGATGAAGGCGAGCGTCCGGGAAAATTCTTCCTCCGTCTCGCCGGGAAAGCCGGTGATGAGATCGGTCGTGAGAGCGCAGCCGGGGAAGGCTGCGCGCAGCCGCTCGGTGACGGCGAAAAACTCCGCGGTCGTATACTTCCGGCGCATGCGCGAGAGTGTCGCGTCGCACCCGGACTGCATGGAGAGATGGAAGTGCGGGCAGACGTTGAGCTTTTTCAGGCGCTCAACGAATGTATCCGTCACGACCGTCGGCTCGAGCGAGCCGAGATGGATGCGCGCGCCGGGAGCGCCCGCGGCGACGGCCTCGAGCGCGTCGATGAGCGTTTTGCCGTTTTTGAGATCCTTGCCCCACGAGGCGATCTCGATGCCGGTGACGACGATCTCCTTATAGCCCTGCGCGGCGAGCGACGCGGCCTCCACCGCGCACCGGTCCTCCGGCAGGGAGAGCACGCGCCCGCGCGCGAACGGAATGATGCAGTAGGTGCAGAAATTGTCGCACCCGTCCTGAATTTTAAGATACGCGCGCGCGTGCCCGGCGTAGGCTCCGGCGGGCAGCTCTTCAAAGCCGGTGCGCCGAAAGGGATCGTCGAGCTTCGTTACGCTCCCTCCTGCCCCGCGCTCCGCCGCGGCGGTCTCCACGGCGCGGACAAAGCCCTGCCTGTCGCCGGTGCCGAAGAGGACGTCCGCGCCGAGCGATGCGGCTTCGGCGGCGTCCACCTGGCTCCAGCAGCCGCAGAGCGCCGTGAGCGCATCGGGGTTTTCGCGCCGGAGACGGCGCACGGTCTGGCGTGCCTTGCGCGCGCCTTCGGCTGTGACGGCGCAGGTATTGACGATCACGGCGTCCGCGCTCTCCCCTTCGGCGCACGGCGTGTGGCCGTGGCTCTGGAGAAGCTGCTCCATCGCCTCGGACTCGTACTGGTTGACCTTGCAGCCGAGAGTGGCTATAATGTACTTCATAGAAAGACGCTCCTCAAAGGATGTGTGGATATGGAAATTTATCTCGATAACGCCGCGACGACGCGCGTATGCCCGGAGGCGGCGGACGCGGCGTATAAGGTGATGACGGAAGGGTACGGCAACCCCGGCTCGACACACAGGCTGGGGCGCGAAGCGCGCGCGGTGCTGGACGATTCCCGCAAAAAGCTTGCCGCCGCGCTCGGGTGCAGCGCGAAGGAAGTGTACTTCACCTCCGGCGGCACGGAGAGCGACAACTGGGCCATTCTGGAAGGCGCATATCTCCAGCGGCGTCACGGACGGCACATCATCTCCTCCGCCGTGGAGCACGACGCCGTGCGAAAGCCGCTCGAAAGGCTCGCGCGCGAGGGCTATGAGGTAACGCTTCTCTCCCCCGACAGCACCGGCGCGATATCCGTGGACGCGGTGCGCGAGGCACTGCGCGAGGATACGGCGCTCGTAACGCTTATGATGGTCAACAATGAGACCGGCGCCGTGACGGACATCGCGGGCATAGCCCGGACGCTGCGCGCGGCGAAGTCCAAAGCGCTATTGCACACCGACGCGGTGCAGGGCTTTATGAAAGAGCCGTTTTCCGCCAAAACGCTCGGCGCGGACATGATATCCGTGAGCGGCCACAAGGTCCACGCCCCCAAGGGCATCGGCGCGCTGTACATCCGGCAGGGGCTGAAGCTCCCGGCGCACATTCTCGGCGGCGGACAGGAGGAAGGGCTGCGTTCCGGCACCGAGCCGATGCCGCAGATCGCCGCCTTCGGCGAGGCGGTGCGCATCGCAAAGGCCGAAATGCCGGAAGCCAACAAGCGCATGGAGGCGCTGCGCGCGCAGTGCGTGCAGACGCTCACCGACACCGTACCCGGCATTGTTTTTCTCGGCGGCGGCAGCGCGCACATTCTCTCGCTCTCTCTGCCCGGCTACCGCAGCGAGGTTTTGATGAACTATCTCGAAGCGAAGGGCATCTACGTTTCCAAGAGCAGCGCGTGCAAGCGCGGCAAGCGCAGCCATGTGCTCGAGGCCATCGGCGCGCCGGACAAGGTCATCGACGGGGCGCTTCGCGTTTCGTTCTCGCGCTGCACGACCGCGGAGGAATGCGCTTATTTTTGCGAAGCGCTCGCCGCGGCGCGAAAGGAGCTCTACCCTTCCCTTTAACCAATCTATTGTACTCAAGCGCCGCCGCAGCGTCAAGAGCTGCGGCGGCGTCTTTGCTGCAACGGCAGCCGGACTATATAAAGGGCTTTCTTCTGCAAAGCCCGGCTTGCCGCGAAGCCTTTTGTTGAGTGCTTTTTCTGTTTTATTGACGATTGCGTCGATTGACAAGGACAAAAGGGCAAAAAGCACCGAAAGGGCTGGCTGTCCAACGTGCGCGCCCTTGTTAATCGACGCTTTCCACATTAAATGGCAAGTTTGACTTATAGCTGCTCTTGGCGCATTGCAAGCACCGTTTATAATAGCCTGAAGAAAAATATATAAACTTATTGCAATTTATATTTGACATTCTGTTTGATATAATATATACTGTACATCGTTAGGGGGACTATCTATGAGAAACTTAAAGATGAAGTTCAGAAGAATTGAATTAAATATGTCTCAAACCGAATTGGCTGAACAAGCCGGAGTCACAAGACAAACAATCGGATTGATTGAGGCAGGCGACTTTAATCCGTCTATTAAACTATGCATCGCAATATGCAAAGCTTTGGGCGTAACATTAAACGACATATTCTGGGAGGACGGAGAACATGAAAATAATTAAAAAAGGCTTAGATGAATTGCAAAAGCAGATACTATCAGGAATCGAGAGCCGTGGTTTTTGGATTGCTTTCTGGGGAAGCCTTATCCTGTTGATCGTACAAATGATATTTGCGAATAACATTATTTCTGTAATTAGCTCATGGTCATTATTTATGGTCCTTGCTATTTATGAAGCGGTTTCGTGCCTAAAAGCGGGGATTTGGAATAGCAGCTTATATATTAGCAAAAAAAGAAATGCTTTTATATCTTCAATCATTGCAATATGCATGGGGGTATTTCAATTTATACTTGTGTCTCAAAGGGAGGAAAGCACATACAAAACAATTATTGTTTTGGTTTCTGTGATAGCAGTAACATTCTTTCTTTGCTTTTCAGCTATCATAATAATAGCCAAAGCAGTGAAAAAACGTCGGGACAAACTTGACGCAGAGCCCGACGATACAATGGATAAGCAATAACCAGAGGTACAACTATATGAAAGCAAATAAAGAGATGCGAATTTTTCTTTTGATTTCGTACGGTGTCCCAATTTTATTGAGCATTTTCATGTGGATTGCTCACCAGAATAATTTAAATTGCAACGCCTTTCCTATTACATGGATGTTTCTTCCTGCGGCCGCTGTTATGGTGGCAAAGAAATGCAATGAGACACCCGATCACATTTTCCCAAAAACGTTCTATTGGACATATATTGTAACTACGTTTTTGATGGTCGTTTTTTCGATCGCCAGTGCTGTTATTGATAGTTCGGTTTGGGCAATTATAATTAACGTTCTCGCCATTGTCTGCGGCGTAGTCTGCATCATAGAAATGATTGCTATGGGGAAAGAAAAACGAAGTATGGCGGGATTGTCGTTCGGAAACGATCTTAAAAAAACCGGATTTGGAATACTGCTGTTCGTTATTTTGTATGCAGTAATTTTTGCTTTGAATACTATTTTGAGTGCGTGTATCAGAGGGATGGGCTGGAGCGAATATGTCCATAGCCAAATAAATTATTTTAATCCCCTTGGTGTTATTTTGCTTATTATAAATCTGCCATTATCTTACTTGGCTTTTTTCGGCGAGGAATATGGTTGGAGATATTTTTTTCAACCAGCCTTGCAGAAAAAATATGGTTTGCGAAAAGGAGTTATACTTTTAGGCGTTCTTTGGGGATTATGGCATATTCCGCTGAATTTCCTATATTATAGCCCTAAAACCGGTGTTTTCAGTTTCATGATCCAAGTCACCCTCTGTGTTGGCATTGGTGTTTTTATGGGATGGCTTTATATGAAAACCGGCAATATTTGGTCTGTTGTAATCGTTCATTATTTGCAAAACAACATCGGCGCAATCTTTTTTGGTGCATCGCCAGTAAATGTTGTTCTGGATTTCAAGGACGTTTTGATAGCACTGATTGTGTATATGTTGGTATATCTTCCGTTCTTGAACACAAAAGAATATAAACTAAAATCAATGTCTGATTCGTCAGAAAAACTACGCCTTCATTAAACAGAAAACGGCAGACGTGTTTTTCGACAGTCTGAGGCTCCCTCCGATGAGGGGGCCTTTTTCTGTTTATGCATAAAATTAACAAAAAGTAACGTTATGTAACCCATAATATGAATATTGGGAGGCCGGACAAGCCGTATTCACTGTGGAAAACTCTGTGGGAAATGTTCAAAACTCTTTTATTTCCTATTATTTCCCGGCGCGGGACAAAAATGAATATTCATAATCTATTCATAATAGGATGAGAGGAGAAGGGAGGCGCGTCCATGCGCAGGTTCATTTGCGCGGCTCTGGCCGCTCTTTACCTCACGATACCGGCTCTCGCCGTGGAGACGCTGCCGGAGGAGAGCTTTTCGCTTTCCTGCACGGCGGCGGTGCTGATGGAACGGCAGACCGGCACGGTACTGTATGAGAAGGAAGCCCACCGGCATCTCTCCCCGGCGAGCGTGACGAAGGTGATGACGCTGCTGCTCGTGGCGGAGGCGGTCGAGAGCGGCGCGGTCTCGCCGGACGATCCCGTTACGGCGAGCCGCCGGGCGGCCTCGATGGGCGGCAGCCAGATCTGGCTCGAGGAGGGCGAGGTGATGACCGTCGCGGAGATGACCAAGTGCGTGGCGGTCGTCTCGGCGAACGACTGCGCCGTGGCGCTCGCGGAGGCGCTCTGCGGCTCAGAGGAGGCGTTCGTCGCGCGCATGAACCGCCGCGCGGAGGAGCTGGGGCTCTCCGACACGCACTTCACCAACTGCACCGGTCTCTTCGAGGACGCGGAGCACTACACCTGCGCCTACGACATTGCGGTCATATCGCGCGAGCTATTGAAGCACGAGTTCGTCCGGCAGTATACGACGCTCTGGCAGGACACGATACGTTCCGGTGAATTCGGCCTTACGAACACGAATAAGCTTGTGCGGCACTACAACGGCTGCACGGGACTCAAAACAGGCTTCACGTCCACGGCGATGTACTGTCTGGCCGCCTCCGCCGAGCGCGGCGGCGTGGAGTACATTGCGGTCATCCTCCACGGCGAGACGAGCCAGCTGCGCTTTGACGCGGCGCGGACGCTTTTGGACTACGCCTTTGCCAATTATACGCTCGTCATGCCGGAGACCGGCGCGCCGGACGTGCCGGTGTCGCTCGGCAAGGCGGCGAGCGTACGCGCCGTGTGCGAGAGCTCCGGGACAGTGCTCATCGAAAAGGCGCGGCAGAAGGAGCTTTCCGCCGTTTACGAGCTGCCGGAGAAGGTGGACGCGCCCGTTGCCGCCGGGCAGCTTCTCGGTACGCTCCGGTACGTTGCCGGAAACGAAACGATAGCGAGCGTTCCGATCAGCGCGGCGGAGAGCGTGGAGCGCGTCGGCGTCGGGGAGCTGTGGGTGCGGCTCGCCGCGGCGCTGTGCGGCCGGACAAATACGCAATAGTTCATCTTGCAAGTGAGCGCCGGAGAGTGTACAATGTCGCCAAAGGAAGAAATTAACCGCAGGGAGGTATACCAATGATTCATGTTGATCTCACCGGCGCCGCGCCGTTCTTCGGCGCACACACCCCGGACTATGCCGCCGCGGAAGCGGCGCACCGCACGCTCAGCGAAAAGACGGGCGCGGGTTCGGATTTTCTCGGCTGGACGGAGCTGCCGCGCCGCATCCGCGAAACGGAGCTTGCGCGCATTCTCGCCGCGGGCAAAGCGATCCGTGAAAAGGGCAACGCGCTCGTCGTTGTCGGCATCGGCGGATCGTATCTCGGCGCACGCGCGGCCTATGAGCTGATCGGCCGGCGCGAGGGCGGCGCGGAGCTGCTCTTTGCTGGAAACGGGCTTTCCGCAGCCACGCTCCGCGACACGATCGAAAAGCTCGGAGACCGCGACTTCTGCGTGAACGTCGTTTCCAAATCCGGCACGACGCTTGAGCCGGCGCTCGGCTTCCGCGTGTTCCGCGATCTTCTCGTGAAGAAATACGGCGAGGAAGAGGCCAACTCCCGCATCTTCGCCACGACCGACGCGCGCCGCGGCGCTCTCAAGAGCGAGGCGGACGCCGCCGGGTGGGAGAGCTTCGTCGTTCCCGACGACGTCGGCGGGCGCTACAGCGTGCTCTCCGCCGTCGGCCTGCTGCCGCTCTGCGCCGCGGGCATCGACATTGAAAAGATCCTCACCGTCGCCGAGGAGACGTTCGCCTCTCTCGACGAGCGCAGCGAAGCGAACCCCTGCTGGCAGTACGCCGCCGCGCGCCAGGCGCTCTACAAGAGCGGCAAGGCCGTGGAGATCCTCGCGTGCTACGAGCCGCGCTTCCGCATGATGGCGGAATGGTGGAAGCAGCTTTACGGCGAATCCGAGGGCAAGAACGGTCTCGGCATTTTCCCGGCGAGCGTGGAATATAACGCCGACCTGCACTCCATGGGCCAGTACATCCAGGAAGGCCCGCGCCATCTGATGGAGACGGTCGTGAGCTTTGCTTCTCTCCCCGGCGGATACACCGTTCCCGCCGACGCGCACGACGGCGACGGACTCAATTATCTCGCCGGACACGATTTCAACGAGATCGCCGCCATTGCCCGCGCGGCGGTAAAGACCGCGCACATCGAGGGCGGCGTCCCCAATCTCGCCATTGAGGTCACGGACATGGCCGAGACCGGCTTTGCCGAGCTCGTATGCTTCTTTGAGCTCGCCTGCGGCATTTCCGGCTATATGGAGGGCGTGAACCCGTTCGATCAGCCGGGCGTGGAGGCCTATAAAAAGCTCATGTTCCGCGGTCTTGCCGCGCTCAAATGAAGAACATTCGGTGAACATTCGAAAAGCTCCTTGCAACGGGCGGCGGAAGATGATAGAATACAAAAAAAGAAGCGTTCGCATCTTTCTTTCAAATTTACAAATGAGGTGATTTCCTATGGTTAAACTCATCATGGGTCTGTCCGGCTCCGGCAAGACCAAGACCCTGATCTCTCTCGTCAGCGAAGCCATTGAAAAGGAACAGGGCAATGTTGTCTGCATCGAAAAGAGCCGGCATCTGACCTATGATATCCCCTATCAGGCGCGGCTGATCCGCACCGACGATTACGGCGTCCGCGGCAACACGATGCTGCTCGGCTTCCTGTGCGGCCTGCACGCCGGCAATTACGACATCACCCATTTCTTCATCGACGATCTCAACAAGATCCTCGACGACCGCTCCAACGAGGCGCTGGAGAAGTTCCTCGACACGCTCTCCGCGTTTGGCGAGCGCGAGAACATCAACTTCACCATCACCATCACCGCCGATCCTTCCGGCGCGGGCGACGGTCTGAAGAAATATTTCTGATATGCGGCTCGACAAGTGGCTGAAGGTCTCGCGGCTCATCAAGCGCCGCACCGTGGCACAGGAGGCGTGCGACGGCGGGCATGTGTCCGTCGGCGGGCGCGTCGCCAAGCCCTCCACCGATGTGAAGGTCGGCGACGTGATCGAGATCCGCTTCGGCGCGAAAACGCTGCGGGCGGAGGTCCTCTCCGTGCAGGAAACGGTCAAAAAGGACGATGCCGCCGCAATGTACCGCGAACTGTGATAAAAAAACGCATTCTCTGTTTCGGCAGAGAATGCGTTTTGCTTTTTGGGGTTTCTTATTTCTCATCCCCGGCGTGCGGCTCCGCTACGCGGAGCATGCGGAAGCCCTCGCCGTGGACCTCGTTGGATTCGAGAATGATGGTGAATGACGCCGGGTCGAGCAGCTTTACCTCGCGGGTAATGGCGAACATCTCCTTGCCGGAGCAGGCGCACAGCACCACATCGCGGTGATCCTTCCGGAAGCCGCCGCGCGCGTCGATGATCGTTGTGCCGCGGCCGCAGAGCTCGTCAATCCGCTCCGTGACGGCTTCGCCGTGGTCGGTGACGATGAGTGCGAGCTTTCCGGCGTTCGCGCCGTACATGATCTTGTCGGCAATGACGGCGAAAATGAGGTCGATCATCATGCCGTAGACGATGCCGTCAAAATCGCGGAAAATGATGCCGCCGAGCACCACAACGATGCCGTCCGTGAGCATGATGAACCGGCCGAGCGGCAGGTGCGGGGGCTTGGCCTTGAGCGCCATTGTGATGAAGTCCGCGCCGCCGGTGGAGGAGTTGCGCATATAGATGAGCGCGTAGCCCAGCCCGCCGAGCACGCCCGCGCAGATGGCGGCGACGAGCCGCTCGCCGGTGTACTGCGGCAGCATCGGGGCTATGTAATCCACGAAAAGCGAGGAGAGGATCATGCACCGCACGCTGCAAAGGAAAAACCGCCGCCCGAGCACCCGATAGCAGAGGATCGCCACAGGGATGTTGAGCACAATGGTCATCACGCCGATGGGCAGATCGAACAGGCGGTATAAGATCAGCGCGAGACCGGAAAAGCCGGTCATCGGGAACTTTGCGGGCAGCGCGAAGTTATAAATGGCAACGCCGGTCAGTATGCTTCCCGCGATCTCCACGAGCGTATCGAATAACCATGTTTTCCCGAACAGCTTTCCCACGATGACCATCTCCCTTTCGTTTCCTTTTATCAAAAAAGAACGGACGCGAATTATGAGACCGATTCGCATCCGCTCTTTTGCATTTTATCATGCAAAGGATTTGCTTGTCAATTCCGCCAAAAGCACGGCGAGTTATTTTTACAATTCGACGAGCTCATACTCGCGGCTGCCGACGCCGAGAGCGGCGGCGCACTCGATCGTGTGGATGCCGTGGAGCGACTCCACGCGCTCGATGAAATGCTTTTGGCCGGGGTCGTCCGTCGCGGCATAGATGAGATCGATGCACGCCTGATCGACCGCGACCGGGTCGAGCGAGGCGAGAATGCCGATGTCCTTCATGCAGGGGTCCTCCGCCACGGCGCAGCAGTCGCAGTCCACGGAGAGGTTTTTCATCACGTTCACGAACGCCATGCTGCCGCGGAAATAATCCACAACGGCGCTTGCCGCGTCCGCCATGCCCGCAAGGAACACGTCCTGCGCCGGAAGGCTGTTCCAGAATTGGCTCTGGTCGGTCGTCGTGCCGCCGGAGTGGATCCACACCTTGCCCGCAGTGGAGGCGCAGCCGATGGAGAGCTGCTTGAGCGCTCCGCCGTAGCCGCCCATCGGGTGGCCCTTGAAGTGGGAGAGGACGAGCATGGAGTCATAGTTTTCGATGTCCTTGCCGACGATGTCCTTTTTCAGCACGCTGCCGTTCGGAATGGGAAGCTCCAGATCGGGGCCTTCGGCATCGAGAATATCCACGTCGAACACCTCCGACCAGCCGTGCTTGCGCAGGAGGCGACGGTGCTGCTCGGTATAGTTGCGCGCACCCTCATACGCCGTGTTGCACTCGACGACGGTGCCGTTCACCGCGTCCACAACGCTCTTCCAGAATTCGGGGTGCAGAAAGTTCTGGTTGCCCTCCTCGCCGGAGTGCACCTTGACCGCGATCTTGCCCGGAAGCTCCTTGCCGAGAGCGCGGTAAAGCTCCAGCACCTTTTCCGGCGTGATCTCGCGGGAGAAATATACGATCGGCTTCACTCGTGTGTCCTCCTTGTCAACGCTTGTTTTTCCGCTTCGCGATGGATTCCTTGACCGACTGCACAAGATCGCCGATCACCGGCAGCGGTTCCCGTTTGCCCTTGAGAACGCTCACAATGCCCTTGATCGCGCCGATGGTGCAGATGATGCCTCCGATGGTGCCGACCCAGCCCCACAGATTACCGAGCAGACTCGTAAGAATACCGAAGATGATGAGCCCGAGCCCCTGCTCCGTGTGGTATTTCATGAAAGGGTCATCCTTCTGCGTGATGGCAGGGATGAGCCAGAAGGGGCCGAGATACGAGAATACGGAGAGCTTCTGCCGCTCGACCGACTCCGCAGCCTGACGGCGCATCGTCTCGTCCGCGGGCGAGTACGTCCGCTGCTGTCCGGCGTTTTGGGCGTTCGGCTGCGCCGAGCCGGTGCGCTGCGAGGTGTACTGCGCCTGCGCGGCTCCGGCCGTGCGCTGGGAGGTGTACTGTCCCTGCGCCGGGCCGCCGGTGTGCGTCTGCTGCCACGGGTCCTGCTGCCAGCGCTTCTGCTGCTCGGCATAGCGGCGTTCGGCTTCTTCTCTTGCCTTTTGCTGCGCCTCTTCCTGCGCTCTGCGCGCGGCTTCTTCCCGCTCACGGCGCGCCTGTTCGGCGGCACGGCGGCGCTCTTCCTCGGCGGCGCGCTGCGCGGCTTCCGCCGCCTTTTTCGCTTCGGCCTCCGGGTCGTAGCCGCAGGCAGGGCACTCGGTTTCCCCGATCGGGATATACGCACCGCATTTATCGCAGAAACTCAACGGGAACCCCCCTTTAATAACATAATTTTCCTTATACAGTATAGCGCGCTTCCCCTCCGATTGCAAGGGCGTCCCAGCGGATGAACGAAAAACGCAGGGCGGGCACACCGGCCCCGCCCTGCGGGCATATTCTTTCTCAATTCGCCATTTTTTACTCGCGCGTCAGTCCATCTCCGGGCGATCGCCGCCGTAGAAAACACGGCGGCTCAGTCTTCGCGGCTTTTCGTGAACAGACGGTAAAGATGCAGCACCGCCGCGTACAGCACACCCGCGACCGGCCAGACGATCCATGTGTTCTTCCAGTCCTCGGTCGTGAAGTTCCAGCCGAGATACACAGCCACAGCGAGCGTCCAGTAGGCAGCGGAAAGTGCCTTCTCCTTTTGGTTGCGCTTTTTCTCCGCCGGAGCGTAGTCGCCGGACTGCAAAATTTTCTGCATGCCCGCCCAGCGGACGCCCGTCACAACGAAAACCGCCGCGCCGACCCCGGCAAGGAACAGCATTCCGCACACCGCGAGGATCATCGCAAGATCGCTCCCCTCCGCCATGCCGATGAAGATCGGCACCGGAGAGAGGATGCAGAGCATCGTGCCGACCATGTTGCAGCGAGCATACGTGCTTTTATACTGCCGCTGCCGCTCGCTCACCATGCCCGTCACGCCGTACTCCGTGTCAAACGGCTCCTTATCAAGGAACGCATAGGGAGCGTTTTTAAAGCTGCAGGAGAGAAAAGCCGCGACCGCCGCTGCGATAAAGAGGAACAGCACGATAAGCCCTGCGGCCGAAGCGGTGTTTTCCAAAATGCCGTAAGCCGGGCTCTCAGCGAGCGCGCTGAGGATCAGCAGCGGAATGACCGAGACGATGCAGAGAAACGTCGCCGCCGCCATACGCACGGAGGCGGTTTTCCGCAGGGCCAGATATTCGTTGGCCTCGGCGAGCGTGAGCCGCCGGATGGCGGAATCCTCGCCGGATGTGAATTCCTCACTCTCCAATTCGTCCTTGAGAAGATAGTCCGTCGTAACGCCGAAGAGAGAGCCGAGCATCAGGATCTTTTCAAGATCGGGTACGGTCTGCGCGCTCTCCCATTTGGACACCGCCTGCCGCGATACGTTCATTTTCTCCGCCAGCTCTTCCTGCGACCAGCCGTTCTTTCTCCGCAGCCGGATGATCTTGTCCGCCAGGATCATATTCGTTTCCTCCGTTTCGTGGCGCTTATGCTGCGCCGTGATGTTGGAGTCAATGTACCGTTTTTCCGGGTTGCAAGCCACCAATTGACAGTTTGAAATCCGTCAACCGTCGGTTGACAAAGCCGTTTTTGGGCCGGAAGCCGCTTCGGGATCGCTCAGCGCCATAGCGTTTTGGAAGAGCCGGACTTCATTAAGGTATATCTTTTTGCATCCGGAGGTCAGGTACGGAGCGTCCGCGAGGACTTTCGTGTACTCGCCGCAGATTTCCGGAATTTCGGAATACCGCTTTTCGTAAAAGGCCGTTGCCAGCCGGAGCCGCTGCACAAACACATCGGATATACGGCATTCGTGCGGCGCGAAAAGCGCCCGATGACTCACCTGAGTGAAAAAGGCATCGGGAGAAGTGATCGTTTGAAAGCACGGGAAAATGTCATTCGATAGTATCGACATCAATTTGTCGGCCAGTTCCGCCGCGTTTCCCGCGCCTCCATCCCGCTCCGCCGCCCCGACGGTCAATCGGGTACCATAGGTCATATAGCAAAACTCCGTCGGCACATACAGTGGAAGCACAAAGCAGTTTGAATATACCGTTCCGGTGGGCATCTCCAGATTCACGCAGAAAGCCATGTCGTTCTCTATCCGGCAAAAGATGCCCTTCTTAAATGCAAAGCCATTCGCTCTCATAAAGCTCTGCGCATTTTTCCGGATCCTTTCACAAAATGTCATCCCGTTTGCCTTCTTTCCGCAAAAACATTCCTTTGGGCAGAATTCTCTCTACCGCCTCAATCCAGATATAAATCAAACTGCATGCCTGCGCCCATTTTGCTCCAGAAGGAAACGCTTTCACTCGGAAGCGCCATCACCGGCAAATCGTTCGACTCCGCATAGACACGCAAAATGAGCTCCGCAGTCAGATCGTATTCTTTACACAGGAGAGCGACTTCCTTTTCCCTTCCCTTCAAAAGCTCCTCCAGCCGATGCAGCGGGTCTGCAACGTCCCAGCTGTGCATGCGGGGCAGCTCCAGACACCAGAAAGCATTCTTGATTATCGCGTACGGAGGAGCGGCGGCCGGAAGAACGGTAAGTCCGAAGTACTCCCGCTGAAATTCGGCGGGGTCTATTTCGGAAAGCAGCTTTCCGGGGCTCACCGTCGGCGGGCAGGTCTTCGTCGGGATGAGCCCCAACCGCCGGGATACGCCATCGCGGTCAAAGTCCGCACTGTCCTTTTTTGTCAGGGTAAACACGGGGCCAACGTTCGGCAAAGCTTGGTCATCCATCTTGGTTTGCGTTCCTTCCTGTTCGTTTCTTTAGGCAGTTTCAAAGCTGAGGAAGTTTATATCTTCTCTTTCGTATCCGCGCTGTACCAGAGCACGACCGCTTCCGCCAGCACGGCGAGGCGGTAATATATCACTATCTCGTCTTTCTCGGTATCCGGCGCGCGGTTGATCAATTCGGCGAAAGTGGCCCGCTCCTCTTTGGTTATCAGGCCCTCCGGAGAGCATTCCAGCGCTTTATTCCGCCCCAAAAGCCGCGTACAATAACCGCCGATAATGGAATCCACCGCCACAAGCTCCGGAGCGTGTTCATACACAGCCGCCGGGATTTTTGACGCAAGAAAGGCTTTGAGGATGTGTTCATGCTATTTGTTCTTCATTTATTTCACCCTGCCGTCCGGCTCATCTGTTTAGCTCTTTTACGCGCGCAGCCCTTTCTCAGAAATTGCGGAATTCCCGCCGTATCAGCAGTCCCGCCAGACGCGGGTGCTCGGGGGCGTGGCACAGGATGCAATAGCCGCCTATGCCAAGTCCCCAATAGACCAGACATATTACCCAAAGCATCGTCAGGCCCTCGCGGGAATTTTCGGCGCGCGCCGCGGATATTGCTTCGCGATCTACAATCACAGTTCCGTCTGCATTGGTTATTTCTGCAATATAATAAACTTTTGCATTTGGATTGGACGGTACATTATAGCTTACAACTACCGGCATCCGGTTTTTGATAATTCTCTCAAGTATCTCCTCACTCTCTACGGTATCCACGGGGAGAGAAAATGCGCCATCGTCATCCGTTTTTATTATGTATTCATCAGCCTTCATAAAGAAAAAATACTCATCGCGGGAATAGGATACAAACATACTTTCCTTTATCGCATACTCGGTATTCTCCGCCGGCGACAGTTCTTCCACAGTACACCATATCGCAATAAAAAGAAATGCGATCAAAGTGAATCCCACCAGAATAACGATCGGTATCGGCTGGATGACGTAGCCGTTGAACAACTTCGATTCTATTCTGAATCGCAAACTGAATCCTTTCATATCCGCCGGTCACTCCCGAAAGTACTTTTTTACAGAACACCAATTTGAAATTCGTAAGACGCCCTATGCGCGGCAGAATGGCATTTACGCGAAATGCGCCTTCAAAACATCCAACGCCTTCAAAAACTTATCGCAATAGCCGTTAACGTCTGTCCCCAAATTTGAGTTTTGCATGTCTGTCAGCAGCTTTGTGTAGTCGGGATCAAATATTATGCTTTGCCCATCTCCCCACGGCGACGCATTGGGATTTATCTTTTTCCCTCGCAAAAGGCCGTTGGCAAAAGCGAACGCCGCTTCGTAGCAGTCCATAAGATCAAATCGTCCCGCTTCATGCTCATACACATACTTTGGGATCGGGGCTTTGAGAAACGCCCGGATCGTTTTTCGCTCTTCTCTGCTTAACAGCTTCATACGCACGCCCTCACGGATGGATATCTGGTTTTTAATATGCTTACGGGCACTCGCACAGTTCAGCAAGCGCATATGTCTCGGAGGTTATCTATATGGGTCATTTAGCTGCCAGCAGTCAACCGCAAGCCACGGTGCGGTTTTGTTATCGTAAGGAAACACAATAATCTTCTTCGGGTCATACGCGCCATAAAATCCGGCCTTGAACACGCCATTTCTGCTTACACAAGAAAAAGGTTCGTTGGAAAGAGCGACAAATTTCATGGGAGCCGAATAGGTAAAGCGAACATCAAAAAAAGAGTAAAATACCGGCCGCGAGTAATCGACAGCGCACAGTAATTTCCCGAGAACGGAGCAGGACACGCAGTTCTCATAACTCAGCGTAACGGAACTCATATTCTTCCAAAAGAGGAGAATCAGAGCAATCCCCATCGAAATGGAAAGCATGAGCATAATCCGCCCCCCCCGATTCACTTACTTGCCCTGAAGCAACAGCAAGAATAACCATTCCGATGATTACCGCTGTACCCGATACGAGGAAAAAAAGGATCGTGGTTTTATATAACTTGATTAAGTGTATTTTCATAGGCAAATCATTGAGACATCAAAACTGATCAATAAGGCCGTGTTTTGCGATATACCTCTACCGCGTCACATAAATTTCCTTCGCCCCGATATATTCATCTACCGCTCGCCACCGAACTTTTGATGCGCATATTGTCGTTCCCGTATAACTTTCTATATCCTTTTCCGATAACCCACCGCAATCGCACCAATAAATGCAGTCTTCCTTCAAAATCACAGTTGCATCAAGGATTTCACAGGTGTAGTTTTCATCACTTGGAAATAGTTTTAAGTACTTCAACCCCACAAACTGCATTTCAACTACAGATGGATTTTTGAATTGCCGTTGAACGATCATACTCAATGTTCTCTGGTTATTAACCGCCGACATGTTTAATTTTTCATTTACATATGCGCCGCTGATGTACTTTATTTCTTTCAAGCAACTATCGTGGAAATAACACATAACATCCAAAAAGCTGTTTAATTCCTTTTCGGTTGTAATTTCATTCCACATATTTTTCTCCTTTAGTTTCGTTTCTTCGTTCTCTTTTTCCGGAACCGACGCAGATAATATGCTTGTTCTGCACCATTTCCCCACCGAACGCCTCCCCGCGCGGGAGGAAACGGTTCCCGGCATCTCGGAGCCGTTATGCAGCCGCACCTCTGATAAAAAAGACACGACGTCCGGGAGAATGAAGGTCTGTGCGAACATTCCGGTTGGAGGTCGTGTCTATAAAATAATTATACGGATCGATCCGAAAAAAGCAAGAAAAATCGACCGAAAGGGGCGCACGGCTATGCGCAGAAGCGGTGCTTGCCGATCTGCACGATCAGCGGGCGCGACCAGATCCACTTACTCGTCGCCGTGACGGGATTGAAGTAGTAGATCGCGCCGCCGGTCGGATCGTAGCCGTTCATGGCGTCGCGCGCGGCGGCGTAGGCGCTCTGCGCGACCGGCTCGTCGAACTGCCCGTCGTCGAGACAGGAGAACGCCCCGCGCTGATAGATGACGCCGGAGAGCGTGTTCGGGAACGACGGATGCGCGATGCGGTTCATCACGACCGCGCCCACGGCGACCTGCCCCTCGTAGCTCTCGCCGCGCGCCTCGGCGGAGATGAGCCGCGCGAGCAGCGCCACGTCGCCGGAGGTGTTCTGCTCGATGAGCCCCGCGGACGAGATGCCGAGCGCCGCGAGTGTCTCCGTGCCCGCCTTGCCGTCGGCGGCGAGACCGTTTTTCTGCTGGAAGAGCAGCACCGCCGCCTCCGTGCGGCTGCCATAAACGCCGTCCACGTCGGCGCTGTAGTATCCCCAGTCCTTGAGCTTCTGCTGAATTTCGGAAACGACGCTACCGGTAGAGCCGCGCTTGTACGACGCCGCGTCCGCCCTCTGCGCGAGCGTGATGACCGCTATATTCACCGCGAACAGCACCGCGATCGCAATGCAGGCGCGTTTTATTCCATATTTTGTCATAAAAAACCCTCCAAACCGTTTTTCATAGTTTGGAGGGGTGCAATTTGTTTTATGATGTCAAATTTTAGTTTTTCTTTGCGCGGACTTCCTCGTTCACGCGCGCGATGAAGTCGTCGAGAGCCATGACGCCCTCGTCACCGCCGCGGCTGCGCACCGCGACCGTGCCGCTCTCGGCTTCCTTGTCGCCGAGAATGAGCAGATACGGGATCTTCTGGCTGCGGCCTTCGGCGATCTTCTTGCCGATCTTCTCGTTGCGAAGATCCTTCTCCACGCGCAGCCCGGCAGCGTCAAGCGCGGCGGCGACCTTTTCGGCGGCCTCGTTCGCGCGGTCGGTGATCGTGAGAACGCGCACCTGCACGGGCGCGAGCCACACCGGGAACGCGCCGGCGTAGTGCTCGGTGATGATGCCGATGAAGCGCTCGATGGAGCCGAGAACGACGCGGTGGATCATGACCGGGCGGTGCTTCTCGCCGTCCGCGCCGGTGTACTCCAGCTCAAAGCGCTCGGGAAGCTGCATGTCGAGCTGGATCGTGCCGCACTGCCAGGTACGGCCGAGGCTGTCGGCCAGATGGAAGTCGAGCTTCGGGCCGTAGAACGCGCCGTCGCCCTCATTGATGACGTAGCTCTTGCCCATCTCGGTCACGGCGGCCTTGAGCGTTTCGGTGGCGAAATCCCAGTCCTTCACATCGCCCATGTGATCCTCGGGCATCGTGGAGACCTCGATCTCGTAGCGCAGGCCGAACACGGAGTAGACCTCGTCGAACAGGCGGACGACATTCTTGATCTCGTCCTTCATCTGCTCCCAGGTCATGAAGATGTGCGCGTCGTCCTGCGTGAAGCAGCGGACACGGAAGAGGCCGTGCAGCGCGCCGGAGAGCTCGTGGCGGTGGACAAGGCCCAGCTCGCCCACGCGCAGCGGCAGATCGCGGTAGGAGTGCGGCTCAGCCTTGTAAACGAGCATGCCGCCCGGGCAGTTCATCGGCTTGATGGCGTAGTCCTCGCCGTCGATGACGGTGGTGTACATGTTCTGCTTATAGTGCTCCCAGTGGCCGGAGCGCTCCCACAGCGCGCGGTTGAGGATCATCGGCGTGGAGATCTCCACATAGCCGTAGCGCTTGTGCACCTGACGCCAGTAGTCAATGAGCGTGTTGCGCAGCACCATGCCCTTCGGCAGGAAGAACGGGAAGCCGGGGCCTTCGTCCATGAGCGTGAAGAGGCCGAGCTCCTTGCCGAGCTTGCGGTGGTCGCGCTTCTTGGCTTCCTCGATGCGGGCGAGGTACTCGTCGAGCATGTCCTTGCTCGGGAAGCTCACGGCATAGAAGCGCTGAAGCATTTTGCGCTTGGAATCACCGCGCCAGTAGGCGCCCGTGACGCTCGTGATCTTGATGCCGTTGCCCTTGATGCGGCCGGTGGAATCAAGATGCGGACCGGCGCACAGGTCGGTGAACTCGCCCTGGCGGTAGAAGGAAATGACGGCGTCCTCCGGCAGATCGTTGATCAGCTCGACCTTGTAAGGCTGCTCGGCCTTTTCCATGAGCGCAACGGCCTCGGCGCGGGGCAGCTCAAAGCGCTCGAGCTTCAGCTTTTCCTTGCAGATCTTGCGCATTTCCTTCTCGATGGCTTCAAAGTCGTCGGGAGAGAAGGTGTGCTCGCTGTCGATGTCGTAATAGAAGCCTTCTTCGATCGCGGGGCCGATGGCGAGCTTCGTGCCCGGGTACAGGCGGCAGATCGCCTGCGCCATGACGTGCGAGCAGGTATGATGGTACGTTTTGCGGTATTCGGGATTTTCCCAGCTGTAAGCGTTCTCTTCCATGATGTTTCCTCCGATGTATATTACTCTTTTGCAAACAAAAAAAGCACGCCCGCGCCAAAAACGGCACAGGGGTGCTTTGAAAACACGGTTCCACCCTGTTATTTCACTCATTGACCCATAACGCGGTCAAACGGGCGGGCATTTCCTCCCACCGGCTCCGGGACGGTCGATACCGGGCTCGTCCGCAGGACGCTTTCACCAAAGCGCGTCCCTCTCTGCGCTGACTTCTCCGGGCGTTTCCCTTCAACGCCTATGTCGGGACTATACACCCAAAAAATGCGGGTGTCAAGCCCCCTGCGCCGCACGCTGCAAAAGCGCCGCCAGCGCGAGCAGCACGGGCTGATGTACAAGATAGATAAGGAGCGAGCGGCGGCTCAGCCACGCGAGAGCGCGCGGCGCGCTTGCGTACTTCTTCTCCGGCGGCATATCGCCGAGCCTCTCCCCTGCCGCAGCCGCGGCGAAAAAGAGCGTGCCCCACGGCAGCAGCGGATAATAATCCGCCGAGGCGAATGCCGCCGTGCGCAGCCCGAGCGGAAAAAGGAACGGCACCCCCACCCGCACACGGATGGGCAGCATGAACGTCAGCGCAAAAATGAGCAGCGCCGCGCCGCAGGCATAGATTCCCGGGAGAGCCTCCCAGCGTTTGCGCGCCGCAGCATACAGCAGCATGCACACGCCGAACAAATGCAGTATGCCCCAGTATACGGGCGCTCCGATAAGATATGTCACCGCGGACACAAGAAGCGCCGCGGCAAGCACGATGAGCCCCCGGCGCAGAGGGCGCTTCGAGAGACGCGCGCATACGCCGGAGATCGCGATAAAGCTCCCGGCGATCATATACCGCGCAAGCTCCATAACGCCGCTTTGCATAAGCAAGTCCGGCACAAGCCCCACCGACGCAAGATCAAAAAGAAAGTGCCATACGATCATGGCGAGCAGCGCCGCTGCCCGCCATGTATCGAGAAAGCCTATGCGTTTTTCGCTCACTTGGAAACGTTGAAGCGGAAGAGCGTCACATCGCCGTCGTGCATCACGTAGTCCTTGCCCTCAAGCCGGACAAGGCCCTTTTCCTTGGCCGCAGCCATGCTGCCGCAGGCTTTGAGATCGTCAAACGCCACGATCTCGGCGCGGATGAAGCCCTTTTCAAAGTCGGTGTGGATCTTGCCGGCGGCCTGCGGCGCTTTGGTGCCGCGGCGGATCGTCCAGGCGCGCACCTCGTCGCTGCCCGCCGTCAGGAAGGAGATGAGACCCAGCAGCTCATAGGACGCCTGAATGAGACGCTGCAATCCGGATTCGGTCATGCCGAGCTCTTCCATGAACACGGCGCGCTCCTCCTCATCCAGCTCCGCGATCTCCTGCTCAAACCGGGCGCACACCGGCAGCACGCGGCTGCCCTCGGCGTCCGCGAGCGCCTTGACCTGCTGATAGTAGGCGTTGTTCTCCGCCCCGGCGGAGAAGCCGTCCTCGTCGAGATTCGCGGCATAGATGATGGGCTTGTTGGTGAGAAGGTCGGACGCGGCGATAATCTCGCGCTCCTCCTCGTCGGCTTCAAAGCTGCGGGCGGAACGTCCGCCGTCCATCCACTCGATGAGACGGCCGAGAACCTCGGCTTCCTTTTTGAATTTCTTGTCGCCGCTCTTGGCGTTTTTCTCCGCCTTGTCCTGGCGGCGGCGGAGCATTTCGATATCGGCGAGGATGAGCTCGAGATCGACGGTCTCAATGTCGCTCACGGGGTCGTGCGAGCACTCATGGCGGATGATGTCGGCATTATCAAAGCAGCGGACGACGTGGACGATAGCGTCCGTGTTGCGGATGTCGCCGAGGAACTTGTTGCCGAGACCTTCGCCCTGCGACGCGCCCTTGACAAGACCCGCGATATCCACGAACTCGATCGTGGCGGGGGTGTATTTCTTCGGCTGGTACATCTCCGCGAGATAGTCCAGCCGCGCGTCCGGCACGGTGACAACGCCGACGTTCGGCTCGATCGTGCAGAACGGGTAGTTCGCCGACTCCGCCCCGGCGTTCGTCAGCGCATTGAAAAGCGTGCTCTTGCCCACGTTGGGCAGACCCACGATACCAAGTTTCATAGCTTCGTTTATCTCCTTACGGTGAATTGGCTCTGTAACAGGGGAATTATAGCAGATTTTTTCCCATCTCACAAGCGGTATTCACGCTTTTGTATCCGGCGTGGGTGAGATCGCTCTTGCGGCGATACTTGAGCGGGATACGTCGGCGTTTTCTTATTCCGTATAGGAAAATATCTCTTCCACGGTGACGTGAAAGACCTTGGCGATATCCATGGCCAGCTTCAGCGAGGGGTTATACCGTCCCCGCTCAAGATTGACGATCGTTTCGCGCCGGACACCGACGAGGTCGGCAAGCTCTGACTGCGTAAGTCCCTGCTTTTCCCGGTATTCCCGGATCTTGGTCGTCAGCGCCATCTCAGACTCCCTTTTTATCCATATAGCAGAACAAAACCGTGCGGATGACCGCGAGCAAAACCAGCGTCCCCATCAGGCCGTAGCCGATGATCTCCGTAGAGATCGCAAATCTCCCGGCGGCGCAGACAAAGCCGAGCGCCACGATCAGCCCAACGACGATCTTCAGGCAGATCGCATCGCACCGTTTGAGATTTGCCTCCGACATCTCATCCGGCTCTTCCTGCTTATATTTTTTGACGCGGATAGAACGGGATACAAAATAAAAGAACGCGAAAACATCAATGACGTACTGGATGGTCGTATAATAGTCCTTCCAGTCGTTCCGCGCCCACAGCCAATATGTCATGGCAAGAAGAACGGCATAAACAATCTTGTCCGCAACCAGTTCCCGCAGCGATACTTTTTTCATTTTCATATAATGCCCCCACATAATGCAGCAAGTGATATATTTATCACATTCGATGTGGTAAATATATCACTTTACAGCTTCCATGTCAATAGCAATATGCGAAAAAAATCACACATCAGACCGGCGCTGCTGCCGGAGCTCTTCACGTTTTTTCTTTGCGGCATTGTCGAGCAGCACGCCGGCCAGCAAACCGAGACTGATGCCGGGCACCAAGCCCCAGACCATCTGGCCGCACATCTGTCCAACGGACATACCGATGGCGATACCAAACAGCATATAGATGGATACCTGGCTGGAAAGCGGGCTCTCCAGCACAAAGCGCGGGCCTTCCTCCCCCGTTGTTCCGTCCGGCACAAAGCCGCACTTTTCGAGAACACGCTGCGAAGCCTTGTTCTCCGGGTCTGTTTCGGCCTCCACAAACACCACATCCTTCTACTGAAACGCCCATTGTGTCATGGCCTGCACCGCTTCGGTGGTATAGCCCTGCCCCTCGTACTCCGGCAGAACACCGTACCCGATCTCCACAGCATGCTTTTTGACCGGCCCTTTGAAGCCAAGATCGCCAACATACTCCTGCGCATCTTTCAGCACCATCGACCACGGCGCGTACCAGACCCGGTTTTCCGGATCGCTTTTGCCGCCGGAGAGCATTTCGCCGTAAGCGGCGCGAAGCTCGTCGGAAGGCGTGCGCTCGATCAGCGCTTCGATCTCCGCGTCCGACATGGGACACAGCGTCAATCTCTTTGTTTTGATTTCCGTTTTCATGGTATATTCTTCTTTCCGCACGGGTCAAACTTCGATTTCATATCCATATTCGCGCAGCACAAAGCCATTTACGGAATTGCATCGGAATCATTCATAATGCTTCCCCATGATCTTCCGATTTCCTGCATTGTTTCGTATTTCATCTTTTCATCCCCAGCGCCTTTGACAGTCGGAACGGGGCATGACGTTTCGTCATACCCCGTTAAATATTCCGGTTTTAAAATATCTTCGAGAGCAGCACCGCCGCCGCGACGACTGCGGCGAGGGCCACGGCGTAGAGCGTGCCGGTCACGAGCGGCTTTTTCGGGTGCGAGATGCGCCCGTACTCGTCGTTCTCCGGCGGCACGGGGCTGGGCAGCGGCAGCTCGCTCTCGAGCTGCGCCACGGCTTCCTCCTCGGAAAGCCCCTGCTCCTTCAATGCCGTGAGCTTTTTCTGATATTCTACGATCTTATCCAGCTTTTCCTCCGCGGGAAGCTGGTTGAAGCGCTTTTCCAGTTGAGCAAAAAATTCCGCTCCGGTCGCCATAGGTCGTTCCTCCTTTAATTCTCCGGTCACAGAAGCTCCCGGTAGTACAATCCGCCGGTGCGCTCCCGCTCCGATTTTCTTCCCGCGCGGTAATCCGCCGCGACGGCGGCGCACTCCGCCGCCGATTCACGCGTGAACCACAAAATGCAGTGATCCAGGCCGCGCAGGTCCTTATCCGCAATGTGCAGCGGCACGCTGTTCAAAAGCGTCGAATACTTTTTCTCCCCGCACTCGACCGGGAATTTGACGCCGCGCCGGTCGGTGAGCTCGCCTCTCGCGCGGCACGCCGCGCAGCCGATCTGCGCGCGGAGCGGGCAGTTCCGGAAATGCATGAGCGGCAGACGCCCGTAGACGATCGCGCCGAGAGGGGTACTCCCCCCGAGCGATTTGATGCCGCGCATCGAAAGCTCAAACGAAGCCGTGACGCTCGCAAGCCCCTCTTCCTCATAGTGGCGCAGCGCCTCGGTGTTGAGGATGTTGAGCCCCGTGCCGCCGTGCAGCGTGAGTCCCCGGCGGCGTGTGAGCGGAATGGCGTAGATGTTGTCGCCGTACACCTCGCACAGCCCGGCCTCTTTCAGCGCCGCGAGACGCACTTCCAGCGCTTCCTCGTCCGCAGGCCAGAGGATCGCCGGGAGGACGCCGATGAGCCGTTCGCCGAACGTTTCAATGATCTCCGGCGTAATGCGTTCCACGGGCAGGAGGATCTTATCAAAACTCTCCCCTGCGGGGATCTGCGAAAGCTCCGCAAAGCGCGCCCACAGCGCGCCGGTGCGGCTGCGGTCCCGCTTTTCCGGTGCCGCCGGCGCGGGAGCGTCGGATCGCGGCCACGGCTTTGCCGCGCCGCGCGCGTCCAGCAGCTCGGAGAGCGCCTCGCGCCGCAGCGCGTTGAGCGCGCTCGCCGGGAGCATATATCCGGGCGCGATATCGGCAGTAAAGTCCGTCACGGCAAACGGCGTGCCGCCGGTCTTGACAAGATTCTTTTCGGCGCTCGCAGCATCGAGCGCTCGGTTGATCGCCTTTTCGGGCGCATCGCCCGTGACAGTGCGGGCATTCTCCCCGTCCGACACGGTGAGCGCGCTCTCTGTTTCCGTCAGTGAAAACGCCATCGAAACGCCGACGCGCGGCGTCTCCTTTTCATAGAGCGCGGCAAGCGACTTGAGTACCTTGTCGGCGCTCTGCACATCGTCCTTGGTGCGGTAGCCGAACATGGTCTTATCGCGTTTGCCTGTGAGATACCCGTCCGTAAAACCGCTGCGGGAGAACACGGCGCGGAGCGTATCCTCGTCGTAAGCCTCTCCCGTGAGCGCCTCGCGGCAGGCGGTCACAACCGCGGCAACGTATTCTGGGCGCTTCATGCGCCCTTCGATCTTGAACGTTGTGATCCCGGCGTCCGCCATCTCCTGCGCATGGCGCAGCAGGGACATGTCCTTGAGCGAGAGAACATGGTCGCCCTTGCCGCAGCGCCAGTCGAGCCGGCACGGCTGCGCGCACAGGCCGCGGTTGCCGCTGCGTCCGCCGAGCATGGCGGAAAGATAGCACGCGCCCGAAACGCTCATGCAGTGCGCGCCGTGGACAAACGCTTCCGCCCCCGCCGTTGTAAGGCGGGAGGCGATCTTTTCCATTTCGGAGAGCGTCAGCTCGCGCGCGAGGACGATCGTCTCGCAGCCGAGATCCTGTAAATACAGCGCGCCGTCCAGATCGTGCACGGCGGTCTGCGTGGAGGCGTGGCGCGGCAGCGCCGGATACCGGTCGCGAAAAAGGCGCATAACGGCGGGGTCCTGCAATATCACGGCGTCCGCGCCGGTCTCGGCAATGGCGTCCGCTTCCTCGATAAGCGCGTCCATCTCGCCGTCGGTCACGAGAGTGTTGACCGTGACGAATACCTTTGTACCGCGCTCATGGCAGAATTTCACCGTTTCCGGCAGGGCGAAATCGTCAAAGTTTTCGGCGTTGCGCCGGGCGTTGAAGTTTTTCGCGCCGAGATACACGGCGTCCGCGCCGCAGCGCACCGCCGCCGTGACCGCGGCAAAGCCGCCCGCCGGGGCGAGGATGATCGGTTTTGTCATAAAAGCTCTTTTTCCTCCGCTCGTTTTTCCCGCAGGAACATGAGAAGAAAGCTCACCGTGAGCAGCGCGCACGATATCCAGATCGTCCGCTCGCCGGCGCGCGCCGTGATCCACGCGCCTGCGCCCGCACCGAGAGCGAAAATGCCGATCACGCCGAAATACGTCAGCGCGCGGCGGCATCCTCCGGCCCCGTTGCCTTTCGTTGAACACATATTATATTTATCTGCC
>OGYE01000413.1_pt1 | contig 26868 bp, 21 predicted proteins | sample 1576471 | NCBI WGS metagenome assembly OGYE01 (sample SAMEA3541532, study PRJEB24748) | human gut metagenome | biome: human gut; feature: human-associated habitat; material: faeces | place: China | collected 2012
GAGAGGTTAAAGGTCGTCCCGCGTGAATCCGGTGCACAGCCTGAATTTATGACGAGTGGCACCCGGTCGTAATACAATCATGAGTCTGTCACGGTGCAGCCGCATCTGAGTCCGAGGCACGCAAAAAGGGGCCTCGCATGATGGCGTAAGCCTTCATGCGACAGCCCCTTCTTACACAATTACTATTTTTTATGTGTCTGATCTAGCGCAGTGACTTCAAAGGGAATCCGTTGTTCCCGAACTGCCGCCTTGATGAACAAGATGATCGCAGCGGACATGCTCAGCCCTACGGAATCACAAAAATCTTCAAAGTCTTCTTTTAATTCCTTATTGATACGAAAGGATACGCCAATTTGTGCAGCCATTCTATTCCCCCCTTTTATTTCGCATCGGAAATGACGCGTACTCGTTCGATAGTCGGTTTGCCATTGCGGTCTTTCTGGATGGTGTCGATGCGGATGTACTGGAGTTCCGGCGAGAATTCTTTGACCAGTTTGCTCAGTTCCGGATCCGTGCTGCCCACACCGCTTTCGACGATGCGATAGACGATGGCAGCGAATTCATAACGCGTCATCATGCGGTCGCCTTTGAATTCGCCATCGGGATAGCCTTCGAGGATACCTTTCTTAGCCAGCGTCGTGACGTACTGGTAAGCCCAATGGTTTTCAGCGACATCCGGGAACAGGACACTCTTGGCCGGGTCGACAGCCATGCCGTGCATGCTCTGCAGTTTGGCAATGAGGGCATCCTGTTCGGCCATATGCTGGCGCATAGCTTTCATTTCCTTAGCCATGGCGACGCGGGACGTCGAAACGTGGTTGCCCTGGCCCAGCTTAATGCTGACGCCGGCGTTGACCATGTTTTCCCCGCCGCCGAAGGAACCGCCGACGCTGAACATGGTATCTTCATTGGGACGATAGTAGGCACCGATAGCGGCCGCATTGGCACCGCGGTAGTTACCGTAGCCAGCTGCGAAATCCCACTTGTCGTCCGGGTCGAAGTCCAGCGGATGGAGGGCTGCCAGGGCAGCGGCGCCGGCACCGACGCGGTTGATACGGTTGCCCAGTTTATTGACAGAACCGCTGAGGCCGTTGATAGCCTGGTCGCGCTGCCAGAGCTGGCTGCCGTTGACGGCATCGGTCGAATCCTTGCTGACCTTGCCGTCGGCGACGCCGCTAACCTTGTTGCCGCCCATGTTGACGTTATCCTGATGGATGGTGATGTCCTTGTGATTGTCATCGCCCTTGACCGTCAGGCCGCCGTTGTTGATGGTCGTATTGCCCGTCGTGACGCTGTTGGATTCAATGCTGTTGATACCTTTGAGGTCTTTGGCCAGTTTGACTTGCAGTTTGGCATTATCGCCATCCTGCGAAGCGACGACGCCGATATTATTACCGTCAGCATATTCCGTAGCACCGCCATAAATCTGGACATTCTTGTTCAGTTTCACCGCTGCATTGCCGGAATCGCCGCTGTACTTCATACCGTCATCCATGGTAGCCACTTCATGGGTAATATGATTGTGGTCTTCATAGACAACGCGATTCATACCATCCTTGCCACCATGACCATCTGTGCCATCGACACCGTTCTGGCCATTCTTGACGTGGATATCGGCCGTGGCATTCTGACCATCAGCACCTTTAGGTCCTGTCAGGCCAATGTGGCCTTCCGTACCATCCTTGCCATCGACACCCTTGATGGTGACGCCATTCTGGCCATCCTTACCTTTGATGGAAATGCCATCCTTGCCGTCAATGCCAACACCGGACTTACCATCAGCACCATTGATGCCCATATGGCCGTCTTTACCGTCTTTGCCAACACCACCGATGTTCAGGTTATCGCTGAGCTTCAAATCATAAATCTTCTGGCCAGCGGTACCCGTCTTCTGGGCAATCTGGAGGTTGCCATCCGTGTAGGAGCCGTCCGCTTTCGCAGCCGTACCGCCATTGACAGTGACTTCCGTATGGTGCTTATCGACACTTTCAATCTTCGTATTTACATTATCAAACTTCTTATTGACATTGGACTCTACCTGATGGAGCTGGTCTTCTGTAGCAGCACGGCCGCTGACATAAGAACCATCTTCTTTCCAAGTCTTGTTATCCAAGTTGGTGACATACTTGCCAGCCTTGTCAGTGCCTTTAGCGTTACCATCCTTATCATAGATGGTCAGGCTTCTGTCGCCATTTTCGATGTTGCCAATCTTGACGCCATTGTCGCCGCCAGCGACAATCTGGCCCTTCGAGCCATCAACAGTGACCTTGTTATCGCCTGTACCGGCCGTAACCGTGCCATTGGTGCCGCTGATAGCAACTGTCTTGTCACCCTTAGCAGCATCACCAAAAGTGACATCCTTGGCTAAGTCAACCGTGTACTTCTTGCTGCCATCCGCATTTGTTCCTGGCGTAACCGTAACGTTGCCAGAAGGACCAGCTTCCACTGTCGTATGCTGTTCGGCCAAATTCTTGACCGTATTCAGCTGGCTGCCATTGACGGCATCCGTTGACGTAGCACTGATTTCACCAGCAGCCACATTCGTGATCTTGTTGCCGCCGTTATCGAGGCCTTTATTTGTCAGGCTGACGGATTTCGTTGCATCAGCAGCCGAATTCTTGATAGTCATGCCACCATTGTTGATGGTCGTATTGCCCATCGTGACAGAACCATCGTTGCCCAGATTGAGGTCCTTGTTCAGTTTGACCAGCAGCTGACCGTTTTCACCGTCCTGGCTCGAAACGACACCTATGTTGCCGTCTGTGAGGTCGGTTTCTTTCTTGGCATTGCCTTTGACATTGACCTGCTTGTTCAGTTTCACAGCAGAAGCCGTACCAAAGTCACCACCGAATTTCAGGCCATCATCGAGGGTAGCGGCTTCATGTTCCTGGCCGCTCGGGTCTTTATAGACGATACGGGTCATGGTTTCCCCATCCTTGCCATTGAGGCCCGGCGTACCCGGTTTCGTCCAGATATCCGTCATGCCGTCTTTGCCGTTCAGGCCGATATGGCCTTCGGCTCCATTGACGCCATCTTTGCCGTCGATGCCTTTGATGGTGACGCCATCGTTCCCGTCTTTACCTTTGATGGAGATGCCATCCTTGCCGTCAATGCCGACACCAGATTTACCATCCTGGCCGTTGACGCCGATATGGCCATCCTGGCCATCTTTGCCGCCAACGCTCAGCTTATCGCTCAGTTTCAGGTCATACGTCTTCTGCCCATTGTCGTCCTTGACTTTCAGTTTCAGGTTTTCACCGGTATAGTCTGTCGTCCCGGCAACGGTCCCGCCTTCTACGGTGACCTTGGTATGCTTGGTCTGTACCTGTTTCAGCTGAGCCACGTTGACAGCGTCGGTATCAAGAGAGCCCGCAGCGACATTGGTAATCTGGCGCGTCAGGAGTTTCGTTTTCGGTACCTTATTGCCGTTTTCATCATATTCCTGGTATTTTGCCGTGCCGCCAACTGATACGGCACCTTCTGTAGAAGTCCAGGTTGCCTTTTCGGCATCTGTAGCTTTGCTTACATCAGGAATCAGGTAAGCTTCTTTATATTCTGTTCCGCCTTCTTTATTGCCGGCAGCTCTTGTAGCGACTGAACCGGCACCAATGGCGACGCTGCCGCGCTGCTGGGCGTTAGCCGAATCACCAAGGGCCGTCGTGAATTCTGCATCTGCTGCTGTAGCACCAGTACCGATAGCGACACTGCGGGAAGCTTCTGCCGATGTGCCATAGCCGATGGCGACGCTGCCGCCGCCATTAAGCGGATTCTTAGCGTCGTTGGTTTCTTTCCCGGCAACCGAACTCAGACCTAAAGCTACAGAATAACGGCCTTCCGCTCTCGTGCCGCTTCCGATGGCAACAGCCGAATCGCTGACGGTATGAGTATCAAAGCCAATGGCTACCGACGAATCTTTGGCCGCATCTGTATGTGAACCCATAGCGACAGAATGCTGGCCTTTTGCTACAACGTCGGTACCAATAGCAATCGCACTTTCTCCGGAGGCCTTCGTGCTGGTCAGCGTTGCATCATCTTTATCGTTAACTTTTTCACTGACGCCAAAGCCGATAGCCAGAGAACGTTCACCGGAAGCTTCCGCATTCTGGCCGATAGCGGCAGAAACGGCTTTGTCCGTATTGTTGGCTTTCGTTCCTTGCCCAATAGCAATCGAATTATCATTAGCTGCTAAGCCGCCCAACGCCGCCAAGGAATTTTTGCCTTCTGCCTTGGAGCCAATGCCAAAGGCTGTGGAGGCTTCGCCGCTGGCTTCTGAATTTTCTCCAAAAGCCGTAGCATTCTTATTCGTTGCCTTAGTCTGTTGACCAAAAGCGGTAGCATTATCATAAGATTTGAGAGTATATCCTGCCGATGATGTCGGATCTGCTACCTTTAAAGTAACGTTAGCCCCCTCAGTGGAAGCCGTTGCTACGCCCTTGTCATCAATAGTAACAGCATGGATATTGCCTCGGTAGTCCTGGATATACTTTTTTCCATCTGTGCCTGTAACAACCACATAGTCATGTGTTTCGCCGCCATTCACGGAATAATCATGGACTGCATAGGTTTTACCCTGTCCATCTACATAAGCAATATTTCCATTGGAATCAATTTTAGTATCGTTTATCAGTGTCAAGGCACCACTTTCATCGGTTTTGACGCCAGCAATCGTATCCGTACCAAAAGCAACTGCATAATTACCAGCTGCAACGGCACGATTCCCCATAGCCGTACTGTACTGGGACAAAGCGCGTGTCCGGCTGCCAAAAGCGGTAGCGCCATTGGAGCGGGCCTGCGTATTAGCACCAAAAGCCACGGAATTAGTAAAAGAAGCTAAAGTGCGTTCACCAAAAGCCAGAGACCGGCCACCCAAAGCCCTCGTCCCTTCCCCAAAGGCAACAGACTGCTGACCAGCTGTGTCTGTGCCAGCCTGTGTATTGAGTCCGAAAGCCAGTGAGGCTTCACCCAAAGCCTTGTTTCCTTCCCCAAAGGCTGTAGATGCAATACCAGAAGCTTCATTGATTAAGGTGACTTCTCCTGTCTTTCTATCAGGATTTTTATAATAATGTTTGCCGCCAAATGCAGTTGCATAATCGCCGGTGGCCTTGGCATACTGACCAATGACTGTCGCACCTTTTCCTTCTGCAGTAGCACCAGTACCGATGGCAACGGCATTTTCTCCTTTTGCCGAAGCACTGACCCCCGCAGCCAGGGCATTATTCCCCTTGGCGCCTGTATTGTCATAGTTGGTATCGTTGACTGTATCTACGGAGTTCACGCTGTAATCGTGGACTCCGCTGCCGCCGGTACCGCCACCGCCGCCATTGTTGACCAGATTGACCACTTGTTTCAGCTGGGCCACGTTGACCGCATCCGTGTCTTCTTTCCCGGCTGCCACGTTGGTGATCTGACGGGTCTGCCGTGCAGTTTGAGTTCTTGTCGTATTATCCCAGTGTGATGCACTGCCTACGGAAATCGGGCCCAGAGTCGAATTCCAAACGGGGTCTTTTGTGGAACTGTTGGCATCGCCGTGAGCAATTCCTTTTACTGATGGGTCATAGCCACCTTGATGATTAGCCCCCTGATTCTGTTCCACATAAGACTGACTGCCAAGGGCAACGGCATCCTGAACATTTAACGCAACCGCAGCGTTAGCCCCCATGGCCACGCTGCGCTGTGCGCCATCGTTTATGACAGCATTATAGCCGATAGCAACAGCACTACCACCGCTATTGCTACTCTTGGTGCTGGCCGTACTAGCCTTGGCCCCGATGGCAATATCATAGCCGGCCATAGCCTGTGCATTCGTACCGATGGCGATAATACTACCATCTTTGTTCGTCGCTACATCTTTATTATTTCCCGTATAGGCTTCATATCCGATGGCAAGGCTCTGTCCGTTTTCTGCATCAGCGCCTTTACCGATAGCAATGGCTCCATTTATCCCTTGAGTATTATTATTGCCAATCGTGGCTCCGTGACCAAAGGCAATAGAATCCTGGGTCATGGCCTTTGAACCTGTGCCAATGGCAATGGAATCATTTGCTCCGTTATTATTGTTCTCATTAGAATTGACAGAATTCCCAATAGCGATACTGCCATCGTGGAGAGCACTGCTGTATTTGCCAATGACCAGGGCATTCTTTTCAGACTTATTCCCGAGGCCTACGGCTATACTATAATCACCGCTCTGATTGTCTAAATTGATAGGATTGCTGTTGCCTGGATTATGGTCCATAGAAATCTTATTTCCGACACCTACGGCCATGCCAGAAATTTTATCAATGCTGTTGTTGTCGCCAGCGGCTAAATTATAATCTCCCTTAATCGTATTATATGAACCCAAAGCATGACTCTGATTGGCTTTCCGTTCACTACTACCCGTTTGGATTGCATCAACCGTATTCTGATAGCCAATAGCACTGCTGTAATCGCCATGAACTGTATTATTGACCCCCATGGTTGCCGTATAATACCCGTTGGCATCATTAGTATGGCCGATGGCCGTGCTGGCGTATTTGGCCTTGTTGTCCTTGCCGATAGCTACGCCCATGTAGTCGGTCACACTGTTTTCCCCGATGGCCACACTGTATTCCTTGGCATAGGACTGATGACCGATTGCCACAGCAGACCGGCCTTCAGCAGTCACATCGCTGCCCAGAGCCACGGCATCGGAAGAATCGATGAGCCGGGGCACCATATAATACCGGTCCACAAAGGTCCCGTCCGAAGCATAGTACCCCTGCCGGCTGTTGGTGATGTTTCCCTGTTCATCCAGCCAAAAACGGGCATCCGCTTGGTTGCTTGTCAGTTTTCCATAAGCATCCACGTAGTAGCTGCTGACAGAATTCAGGACCTTGGCCTTGTTGCCAATGGCCGTGGAATGGTCCCCTTCCGCCACATTGTCCACGCCTACTGCCGTAGCCCCACTGACATAATAAGACTGACGGGTCCGATCCTGTCCGTAATAGGTAGCCACATTGTTGTAGACTTCCACTGCCTTGCGGTAGTCTTCATCCGTGCTGTAATAACTCCTTTCCGGATATTTGGCCCGGACGTTATACTCGTCATCCATGTACTGGCCGGGAGTCAGCTTATAGACTTCCACCTGTTTGTCATCATAGGAATTGGTATCGGGATTGTACACCTTCACTGTGATCCATTCCGTATCCAGCTTCTCATAGGCATAGGAAGCATCCCCGCTGATGGGCTTCTTGGTTTCCGTGGAATGAGTGAATTTGCCCACGCCGTTCCGGGTCCCCATGACCACGTTTTCCGGTTTGCTGTCCACCCGGGCATTGCCGGTTTTAGGGTCCTTCTGGATAGGAACGACCTCATTGTCTTTACCCATGATCAAATTGCCCTGGGAATCGTAAGTGGCATAAGCATCCGTCCCCTGAGCGGTTGTATTATTCTTGTTTTCAATATTCACCGCCTGATTGGCAGACGGATTCCCACTATTCGTGGCTGTCGCTGCCTGAGCCCAGTCCGGGGCAGCAAGGAGCGATGTCGTCAGGACAAAGGCCGCCAGGACGGCCGCTTTGCGGGCACATCCGCTGCGGCTGCGGCGTACATGGCCATCGTCATGGCTCTTGGCCAATTCCGACACGACAACGTAACAATTTCTTGCTTTACTCCAAATAATTTTAAAGATTTTATTCATAGGGCATCCCCTTTCGCTGAATGTATTTCATAAAATATATATGAAATTTTTATGCCATTCTTTAAAAAAGAGGAGCAGATGTGTATATAACGCCATACAACGTACTTTATTTTTCACAAAGGGAGTATCTCATTGTTGCGAAATGCAACAGTTTTGTGGCAAAAATTTATGAATTGAGACAGACGTAGTAAAAAAGGAGCTGCCGCATGGCGACAGCTCCTTTTTACGTTGATCGTAGGTCGTTCATCGTTCGTCGTACGGGATTAAAAATATCGCCCCATCACGATGAACGATGAACTACGAACGAAAAACTTTTACGTTTAGGTGACCTTGCATGAGGGTCGCTACTTTCGCGCTACATATCCTTTTTATTTTGATATTTTTGCCGCATGCGGTAAATCGTCGAGCGGCTGATATTTAGTTCTTTGGCGATTTCCGATACGCTCTTGCCTTCTTGGTACATTTTTTCGATGTATTCATAGGTCAGGTCCTTCAAGTTCCGGTCACGGATACTTTTATCCGGTATGACTGGCGGATTGGGCATAACCCAGGCCAGGTCCGACAAGGCTATTTTTTTCCTGCTGACGACTAAGGACAATCGTTCAAGGGTGTTGGCCAGCTGGCGGACGTTGCCCGGCCAGGGAAGGGTCTGGAAATAATCGATGACGTCTTGGCCCAGCTCATGGTGCCGTCCATACTGCACATTGAAGCGCTGGAGCAGTGCCTGGGCTACGACGGCAATATCTGCATTGCGCTGGCGCAAGGGCGGCACGTGGATGAGCAGGACGGCCAGCCGGTAATAGAGGTCCAGCCGGAAGCGATGGTCCTGGACGGCTTGTTCCAAATTCCTGTTGGTCGCAGCAATGATGCGGACGTCGACGGGAATAGCCTGATGAGACCCGAGGCGGCGGATACAGCGTTCCTGCAGGACCCGCAGCAAATAGTTCTGCAAGTCATAGGGCATATCCCCGATTTCATCGAGGAACAAGGTCCCGCCATTGGCTGCTTCAAAAAGGCCTTCGCGTCCTTCACGGCGGGCCCCTGTAAAGGATCCGCCCGTATAGCCAAAGAGTTCACTTTCCAAGAGGCTTTCGGAGACTGCACTGCAGTTGATGGCAATGAACGGCCCCTGACGCCGGCTGCTCATGTTGTGGATAGCCTGAGCCAGCATTTCTTTACCCGTCCCCGATTCCCCGGTAATGAGGATGGTCGATTCACTGGCCGCGTAAATACGAGCCAAGCTTTTGACCTGTTTCATCATCGGTGAACGGCCGATGATGTCATCTAAATGATAATAAGCCGTCAGCCCCTTTGAGGAAGAAAGTCCCTTCCTTTGCGATAACCGGGACTGGCGCAGGCTCCACAATACTTTGAAAAAAGCCCGTACCAGACCGCCCCACTCGGGCTGCAAGGGGATACATTCCATGCCTTCGGCGCGGACATAATCCTCAACGCCTGCATGGACAACCAGCCATTGAATACCGGAAAGGGCCGCCTGATGAACAGCTGCCTGCAAGGCCCGTTCATCCGCCTCAGAGACCAAGCAGTAAAAAGGAATCTCCATGGCTTTGAGCTGCAGTTCTAAATCATCATAATAATCGCGCAACGAAAGGGGAATGATGACGCCGCATGATTTCCCATCGGGAACCTTCCGGATACAATGCAGCAAATCGAGGACGCTGGGCTGGACAACAAAAATCCGTTGCTGTGGATAGGCTGCAGCAATTGCCGAAGCCATAGGTTCCCACAAAATGACGGCATCCTGACCGGCCTGTATACTCTTCCGGATTCGGGCCACTGCATCAGCCATGCTGCCATCAATCAGATCAATCCGGGCCAGCTTCCGTTTCGGCGTCGTATGAAGAGATTGTTCAATTTTCTTATATAACTGGGGCGACGGAGCAACAATAGAAATCTTAAAAATTTCCTGTACCCCCCCCATATTTTTTATTGTATTCATGGCCTATTCTTAATCTTTTAAATGCTGTTCTTTTTTCCTATGAGTATATCTTATACTGTAAATTGAGATAGGCTTATTATATCATGTAATTATAAATTTTTTATTACATATAATAGCAAAATGTTTTATACACTTCTATCAAATTTATATTTAATTAATAGAATCATATGATAATTCAGTACATATATAATACAATATATAACGAAAAGTGTACGTCCTAGTACGAAAATTTTATAATTAGACCGCAAAAAAATAAGCCGTCACAGGAAGCAAAAATCACTTCCTGTGACGGCTTATTTTTTACGTTGTGGATAATTTCCTGGCAAACTGACCAGAAAACCGCACATATCCTGACGGGCTCGCCACGTGCGAGCCCCTACCGTATACGACTACAAATTATTTTTGAAAGAACTGGCGCGCTGCGGCTTCGTCTTTTTTCATCTGGGCGACGAGGTCGTCGGCAGTGGCGAAGGTTTCTTCGCCGCGGAGGCGCTTGCGGAAGCGCAGGCTCACTTCTTTGCCGTAGAGGTCAGCGTCCCAGTCGAGGACGTGGGTCTCGATGCGGCGGTACTGGTTCTCGAAGGTCGGGTTATCGCCGATGTTGGTCATGGCCGGATGGCCTTTGCCGTCCCACCACAGTTCGGTGATGTAGACGCCGTCTGGCGGGATGGCCATGTTGATGGGGATGAGCATGTTGGCTGTAGCGAAGCCGATGGTCCTCCCCCGCCGGTCGCCGGGCACGATGGTGCCGGTCAGGGCAAAGGGACGGCCCAGGAGATTCTCGGCCGTTTCCATGTGGCCCATCTGGATGAGACGGCGGATGACGGTGCTGCTGATGGGTGTCGTCCGGCCCGGCCGTTCGAGGAGGGTCAGGGCAACGACGGGGATGCCGTACTGGCTCATGAAGAATTTCATGGTCTCCGTATTGCCTGCCGCCTTGGCACCATAGGTAAAGTTCGAGCCGACGACGATGGCCGACGGATGGATGTAGGTCAGGAGGTTCTGGCAGAACTCTTCCGGCGATTCCTGCAACAGGGTCTGGCTCATGGGCAGGAGGACCAGGCCGTCGATACCGACGGCTTCGATATATTCCGCTTTCTGGCCGATCGTGGCCAGGCGCAGCGGTTCTTTTTCCGGACACAACACGGACAGCGGATGGGCCGTAAAGGTGACGACCATGGTTTTCACACCGCCGGCAGCGGCCCGTTTGATGGCCGTCTTCATGACCATCTGGTGGCCCCGGTGGACGCCGTCAAAGGTCCCAAGGGCCACGACGGCTCCGGTAAAGCCGGTTATTTCCTGAAAGGAATGGAATATTTCCATCGTTAGTTACCTCACAATCCCTCTGCGAACATCTTATGAGGCCGCAGGATATGGTGTTCCCCGTCGTAGCGGGCAATGCCCATGAGCCGCTGGTCCGGCCCGTACACGCGGATGACGTCGCCATCGGCCAGGTGCGGCCCGGCGAAGGGCACGGGACGGCCCTGGAGCAGGAAGGCACACTGTTTGGCGGAACAATTGGCCTTTTTAAGGTCCTGGATAGCCATATCGGCCGGCCGGACATAGGCCATGGAATCCCGTTCCAGCTCTTCCAGCGTCGCCGCGTCGTCGATGGTGAACAGCCCGGCCTGGGTGCGGACCAGATAGGTCATGCAGGCGCAGGTCCCCAGGGCCTGGCCCAGGTCGCGGATGAGGGAACGCACATAGGTCCCTTTGGAACAGGTCACGGCAAAGGTGCCGCGCCGGCCGTCAAAGGACAGCAGGCGCAGGTCGTGGATGGTCACGTGGCGCACGGGCAGGGTGAAATCGACGTCCTGCCGGGCCAGTTTATAAGCCTTGACGCCATTGACGTTGATGGCGGAATATTTGGACGGTGCCTGTTCGATGTCGCCCACGAAGGACGCCAGGGCGCGGCGCACGTCGTCAGCCGACAGATCCGGTACGGCCGCCGTTTCGACGACGGTCCCCGTACTGTCTTCCGTATCCGTCGCCAACCCTAAGGCGAATTCGGCATGGTATGATTTGACGTCGCTGTCACCGTATTCGATGAGGCGCGTCGCCTGACCGGCATAGACCGGCAGGACACCGGCCGCCAAAGGATCCAGGGTGCCGGCGTGGCCCATCTTCTTCATGCCATAGATACGGCGCAGGCAGCCGATGACGTCGTGACTGGACATACCCGTCGGTTTCAGTACATTGATGATTCCGTGTATCATAGGCGCTTTTCGATTTCCTTTACGATGAGTTTCTTCGCTTCATCCAAAGGCTTATCCAAGGTGCAGCCGGCTGCGCGGACGTGGCCGCCGCCACCGAAGACAGCGGCTACGGCGTTGACGTCCATGCCCTTCGAGCGCAGGCTGACCCGCGTTTCCTTATCGCTGACGTATTTGACCGTAAAAGCCACTTCCGACCCTTTGACGTTGCGGGCGTAATCCATGTACATCCCCGTGTGTTCGCCAGTAATCTTGAGGACTTCCGGCGTGTAGGACAGGCAGGAAATGCGGCCGTCATCAAAGAGCTCCAGGTGTTCCAGCACCTTGGACAGGGCCTTCAGTTTTTCCAGGGACCGGGCGTCGAGGTGTTCCGAAATGAAATCGGGCCGGGCGCCGTGGTCGACGAGGAGGGCTGCCATGCGCAGCGTATGGCCTGTCGTGTTGTTGAACTTGAAGAAGCCGCAGTCCGTGGCGATAGCCGTATAGAGGGCATCGGCCATGGCCGTGTTCCAGTCCCGCTGCCAGAGGTCGAAGAGATAGGTCAGGATTTCGCCTGTCGCCGCGCAGTCGGGCCGGACATATTCCCACTGGGCGAAATGCTCGTTGGAAATATGGTGGTCGATGTTGAGGACCTTGCCGCGGACCAGCTTTTCAGCCTGGCCGATGCGGCCGAGGCCCGTCGCATCGAGGACGACGGTCAGCCAGGAATCATCCGTTTCGACCTGCTCCGGCTTGTTGATGTACTGCAGGCCGTCGAGGAAGTCATAGCGGTCGTCGATATCGTCGTCGACGACCATGACGGCCTTCTTTCCCTGCAGCTGCAGCCAGTGCCACAAGGCCAGGAGGCTGCCGATGGCGTCGCCATCGGGACTGACATGGGCTGTCAGCAGGATCTTATCGTAATGGCGCAGTAAGGTATAGATTTCCTGAGCCGAACAATTCATGGGTATCAGTCCTTCTTTTCAATGTCGCGAAGAATCTTATCGATTTTCATCCCGTAATCAAGGGATGTATCTTCTTTAAACACAATGGTCGGCGAATAGCGGATACCCAGGCGTTTGCCGACTTCCGTACGGATATAGCCGGTCGCGCTCTTCAGGGCTTTCAACGTTTCCTGCTTGGCTTCGTCGCTGCCGAAGAGGCTGACGTAGACGGTCGCATCGCGCAGGTCGCCGGTGATGCGGGCATCGGTGACAGTGACGAAACCGATGCGCGGATCTTTCAGTTCATTCAGGAGCATCTTCGATACTTCCTGTTTGATAAATTCCTGTATCTTGCGTACTCGTAATTCTCCCATAGTACGTACCTCCCTTTATTCGGGTTCGACTTCGACCATTTCGTAGGCTTCGATTTCGTCGCCTTCCTTGATGTCGCGGTATTTTTCCAGGGTAATGCCGCATTCGTAGCCGGCTGCGACTTCCTTGACATCATCTTTGAAACGGCGCAGGCCGTCGATTTCGCCTTCGTGGATGACGATGCCGTTGCGGATGAGGCGGATCTTGGACGTGCTGGTGATCTTGCCTTCCTTGACATAGGAACCGCCGACGATGACTTTCGGCGTCGTAATGACTTTACGGACTTCAGCACGGCCGACGATCTTTTCTTCGTATTTCTTTTCCAGCATCCCTTTGATAGCCGCTTCGACGTCGTTGATGGCGTCGTAAATGACGCGGTACATGCGCATGTCGACTTTTTCATGTTCTGCCATCTTGCGGGCTGCCGCATCGGGGCGGACGTTGAAGCCGATGATCAGGGCATTCGATGCCGAAGCCAGCATGATATCCGATTCGTTGATGGCGCCGACGCCGGAATGGACGATAGAGATGCGGACTTCGTCGCTCTTGATGCCCATGAGGGACTGGCTCAGGGCTTCGACGGAACCCTGGACGTCGCCTTTGATGATGAGGGGCAGTTCCTTCAATTCGCCCTGCTGGATCTGGTTGAACAGGTCATCCAGGGTGACTTTGGCATTGACGTGGAGTTCGGACGAACGTTTCTTTTCCAGGCGTTTTTCGGCAACGGAACGGGCCGTCTTTTCGTCGGTGACGTTGAGGATGTCGCCGGCTTCCGGTACGTCGTTGAGGCCGAGGATTTCGACCGGGATGGACGGTTCAGCTTTCTTGACGCGTTCGCCCCGTTCGTTGTTCATGGCGCGGACCTTGCCGAAGCAGGTGCCGACGATGATCGTATCGCCGACGCGGAGGGTCCCTTTCTGGATGAGGACGGAAGCGACCGGGCCGCGGCCTTTATCCAGCTTGGCTTCGATGACGACGCCCTGGGCCGGACGGTTCGGGTTGGCCTTGAGGTCCTGCACTTCTGCCAGGACGAGGATATTTTCCAAGAGGTCGTCGAGGCCGATTTTCTTATGTGCCGAAACGGGGACCATGATGGTGTCGCCGCCCCAGTCTTCACTGACCAGGCCGTATTCCGTCAGCTGCTGCATGACGTGTTCCGGATTGGCGCTTTCCTTATCGATCTTGTTGATAGCGACGATGATGGGGACGCCAGCCGATTTGGCATGGTTGATGGATTCGACAGTCTGCGGCATGACACCGTCATCAGCTGCGACGACGAGGACGGCAATATCCGTGACCTGGGCGCCGCGGGCACGCATAGCCGTGAAAGCTTCGTGGCCCGGCGTATCCATGAAGGTGATTTTCTTGCCCTGGTAGCGGACCTGATAAGCCCCGATGTGCTGAGTAATGCCGCCGGCTTCGTGGCTGGTGACATTGGTCTGACGGATGGCGTCGAGGAGGCTCGTCTTGCCGTGGTCGACGTGGCCCATGATGGTGACGACAGGCGGACGGGTCTTGAGGGTTTCCGGCGGGTCGATGATTTCTTCGATTTCCGTCGGGTCTTCCGGCGGTGCTTCCTTGGTAACGGTGACGCCGAATTCATCGGCAATGAGGGAGGCCGTATCGAAATCCAGTTCCTGGTTGATCGTCGCCATGATGCCGCCCATGAGGAGCTTCTTCATGACTTCGCCGACATCGCGGCCCAGGCGTTCGGCAAAATCCTTGACGATGATCGTTTCCGGCAGTTCGATGGCCGTCGGATAATTCTTCTTCTTCGGAGCTTCCTGCGCTACCGGTGCCTGATGCTTCTGGTTGCGCTTGTTCTTGTTGTGCTTGCCTTTGTTCAGGACGTTGGACAACAGCGTATGGGGACGGTTGCCGCCGTTATTCTTGTTGTTATTGCGGTTGTTCTGGCCGCCGCGCTTGTTCTTGCTGCCACTGCGGTTGTCATTGCCGCCCTGGGAATGACCAAAATACTTGGTGCGCTTGTTGTCGCCCTGCTGGCCCTGGCTGCTCTGGCCGCCGTTATTGCCGCCTTTATGGTTCTGCGGACGGCTGCCCTGGTTCTGGCCCTGAGCGGCCTTGGCACTGCGGTTCGGCTGGTTCTGCCCATTGCCCTGGTTCTGGCGTTTCTTGTCCTGATTCTGGTTATTCTGTTTCGGCGTATTGCCCTGTTTTTTGTTTTTGTTCTGTCGGCTCGTTTCGTTCACTTTTCGGCTAGTTCCTTCCCCTGTCTGTTTATTTTCCTGTTTATGTCCACGCTTTGCTTCCCCTTTGGCACCCTTCTTGAAGGATGCATCGAGGATGGACTTCATATTGGCGTCAATACCGGTGAAATTACCGGCTTTGATGTGATGATCTTCCAGCGTCTTGATTACTGTCTTTGCGGGAACGCCGTATTCTTTTGCGGCTTCGTATACTCGTTTCGTCATCTAGTTACCCCCTTCTATTCATCACGCTTCACTTTCTCTATGGCCCCGGCGAAGCCTTTGTCATCAATGAGGATGATGACGCTCTGGGCTTTGCCGACGGCACTGCCTAATTCATCTTTCGTATATGTATCAACGACGGTGATCCCTTTCCGCTCCGCCAGGCGGCGATACTTCTCGACGTTATCGCTGCCGCCGTCGGAGGCCAGGAATAAGAGCGGGACGCGCCGGCGCTTCAATGTTTTCTGTGCGGCTCCATCACCGCAGACGGTCTTGCCAGCCCGGCAGGCAAGGCCGAGGAGATTCAGGACCTTGTCGCTCACAGCAGTTCCTTTCTCAGCTGTTCATAGATTTCGCTGGACACTTTGGTCTTCAGGGACCGTTCCAGGCGATGTTCTTTATAAGCTTTTTCCAGGCATTCGCTGTTCGGGCAGAGATAGACGCCGCGGCCGGACTTCTTGCCGGTCTTGTCGATCTCGACAGCGCCTTCCGGCGTGCGGACGACGCGGATCATTTCCTTCTTGCTCTTCTGTTCCTGACAGCCGGCACAGACGCGCATGGGAGTCTTTCGGGTCTTCATGGCTTATTCTCCTTCCGTATCGGCTGCACCTTCGTCAGCTGCCGGCATGGCCAGGTCGCTGAGGATGTCGATGTCATCGGCCGGTTCGCTGTCCTGCGGAGCTTCTGCCTGGGCAGCCAGTTCGGCAGCCTGGCTTTCGCTCTTGATGTCAATCTTCCAGTTGGTCAGTTTCGCAGCCAGGCGGGCGTTCTGGCCGGCCTTGCCGATGGCCAGGGACAGCTGGTAATCCGGTACGACGACGCTCGACGATTTTTCGTCTTCATCGACCGTGACCGAGATGACCTGAGCCGGGCTGAGGGCGTTGGCGATGTAGACCGCCGGGTCTTCATCCCATTTGACGATGTCGATCTTTTCGTTCTGCAATTCCGAGACGATGTTCTGGACGCGCGAGCCTTTCGGGCCGACGCAGGCGCCGACGGAATCGACGTTGGCATCGCGGGAATAGACGGCGATTTTGGAACGGCGGCCCGGTTCGCGGGCGACGGATTTCAGTTCGACGACACCTTCGTAGATTTCCGGTACTTCCAGTTCAAAGAGGCGCTTCAAGAGGCCCGGATGGGTCCGGGATACGAGGATCTGGGCGCCTTTCGTCGTCTTGCGGACTTCGACGACATAGCACTTGATGCGCTGGCCGACGCTGTACGTTTCCGACGGGATCTGTTCCGATGCCGGCAGGATGGCTTCAGCCTTGCCCAGGTCGACGTAGACGTTGCGGTTCTCGATGCGCTGGATGATGCCCGTGATGATGTCGTCCGTGCGGTCCGAGAATTCATCATAGACGATGTTGCGTTCCGCTTCGCGCAGACGCTGGATCATGACCTGTTTGGCAGCCTGGGCGGCGATGCGGCCGAAATTGTCCGGCGTGACATCGACGTTGACGACGTCGCCGACTTCGTAATTGACATCAATGAGGCGGGCCTTATCGAGAGAGATTTCCGTATGCGGGTCTTCGACTTCGTCGACGACGGTCTTGGCAGCCTTGATGGCATAGTCGCCCGTCGAGCGGTTCAGTTCGACTTCAGCCGTCGGATTGGCATCGGGTTCCTTCTTGTAAGCCGTGATCAGGACGGCTTCCAGGGAGTCACAGATGACATCCGGAGATACGCCTTTCTCTTTGGATAAGTAAGCAATAGCATTGAGCAATTCTTTATTCACGTTAATAACCTCCACTAAAAATCAATATGCAAACGGACTTGCGATATTTCTTTCATGTCAATCTTATCTTCACGGCCATCGACCTGGACGATGAGATGCCCGTCAGCTGTCTTTTCGACGAGATCTGCCGTCAGGTCCTTGACGCCGTCGCGGGCCTTAAAGAAATGGATGTCTACGGACCGGCCGGCGTAGCGGACGAAGTCCTTGTCCTTCTTGAGGATGCGGTCCAGTCCCGGCGACGATACTTCCAGGAGATAGTTGTCGCTGATCGGGTCCTTTTCGTCGAGGACCTTGCTCAGCTTCTCGCTGACGGCCTGGCAGTCTTCCAGGTCGACACCACCTTCCTTATCAATAAATACGCGCAGGTACCAGTTCCGTTCGCGCACGTATTCGACGTCGACCAGTTCCAGGTCAGTCCCTTCGATAATCTGTTCTACTTCCTTGGCAATCAAATCTTCAATGTGTTCACGTCTCATCGTATTCACCAGCTTATCTTCAAAATTTCCTACAGGTAAAAGTTAAGAGTGGGCTTTCACCCACTCTTCGCATCTAAACATCTAAATTACTTTTAGTATACCACTGTCTGCTCATTCTGACAACGATTTGTCCCGGTCAGCCGCGATTTCGTCGAGGACGGGCAGGAGGCGTTTCCGCAAGGCTTTCTCCAGCTCCTTCAAAGACGACGTATCGAAGTCGTGGACCAGGTTCGGGAAGTTCTGCACCCGCCGTTCAGCAAAGAAATCGTCGCGGAGGACGTTGTACATCAGGGACAGGCCGCTGCGCGTGGCTGCGTCGTAATAAGCCAGGATCACGTAGGACCCGTTGATGATGCGCACGGCATCGTTGGGCTTGACCAGGCGCCGGAAGCCCTGATAGCTGTCGGGCAGGAACTCATCCCATGCGACGTCAGGGACGCCCTTGTTCTTGAGGATGACGCTGAAATTACGGCTCCGTTCGACGTAATCGTCGTGGATGATACGGGCCAGGCGCTCTTCGACCATGGACCGGAAGAGGTCGAAGGAATCGGTGATGAATTCGATGAGGGCGAATTCCAGCATGCCGATATCCGTCCGGATAGAGAATTCTTCCGATTCGGGATTCAAGATAGCCCGCACGGTCCAGCCGTTGACGTGATTCTCATAGGTGAACAAGCGGTACTCGACGGGTTTGCCGTCTTTCTCGATCATGCGATATTCTTCCAATAACTGAAAATCTCCCACTGAAAGTGGGAGAACAGTTGTGATATTCCATTGTTTGAGTGTTTCAATCAATGTAGCATCCATAGTAAAAATGGTGCGGTTGGCGGGAGTTGAACCCGCACGATCGAAGATCACTGCCGCCTGAAGACAGCGCGTCTGCCATTCCGCCACAACCGCATAACTCAGAAATCGTAAAGCTGTTTGTAATGCTTTTCGTTCAGCAAGACTATTCTAACATATTCTCGCGTTTCTGAAAAGGGGATTTTTTCAATTTCTTGAAAATTTTTCGTCCAGCCATATTTCTGGATCCACGAGTCGACATGTCCCCGGCCAGCATTATACGCAGCCAAGGCCAGTACTTGATTCCCGTCGTATTCCTTCAATAAGTAGGCCAGATACCAGGTTCCCAACCTGATGTTCGTACGGACGTCATTGAGTTTTTCAGGCGTGTAGTCGGTCATCCCCATCTCATCGGCAATCCATTGTGCCGTGTCGGGCATGACCTGCATGAGGCCATGGGCACCGGGCTGGGAAGCAGCTCGTTCGTCAAACTTGCTTTCCACTAAGATGACGGACGCCACCAGGGCGGGGTCGACTTTGTCTTCGTAGGCATACTGCCGAACCAGGTAATCGTACTGGAGGGGGTATACGAACTTCCGCATGACATCATCTTTCCAAGAATAAAAGTACGATGCGGACAGACATATCAATAATGCCGCTATGATGATTTTCCCTTTGGTGCTTGCTCTTTTTCTCAATGTCTTCTCCCTACCCTTTGATGCGGTCCATCAAGGCCTGCCATGCGACGAGTACCTGTTTCTGCGTCTCTTCCGGAGAGCCGGTATTGTCGATGATGACCTGTGCCAAAGACCGTTTGTCGTCGATAGGAAGCTGTGCATGAATCCGTGCCAGTGCTTCACTTTCGGAATAGCCGTTCCGCTTCATCAGCCGCGTAAGCTGCGTTACCGGATCGACGTACACCAGCCACGTTTCGTCAACGTACGAATCGTATTTTACCTCATAAAGCAGGGGCATGTCAAGGAAAATGACAGGATTTTTTTTATTTTCTTCGATTTTTTTGATTTCCCCGTCGATGCCGGCATGGATGAGGGGGAATAAAATGGCTTCGAGCTGCGCTTTCTTCGCCTTATCGCCAAAGACGACGCTGCCGATGTAGGCCCGGTCCATGGATCCGTCGGCTAAGAGCGTCTTCGGCCCAAAAGCCGCAGCGACCGCCTTAAGTCCTTCCGAACCGGGTTCGACGACGTCGTGGGCAATGACGTCGCAGTCGACGATACCTGCCCCCAATTCGCGCAGCATGGTGACAACGGTGCTCTTGCCGGAGGCAATGCCGCCGGTCAGGCCAATATGTAACATAAGAATCGCTCCTCCTGTAAATCTTTTCTTTCATTATAGCCGTTCCCGGCCTGTCTGTCCATGCCCTGCCGGACGGGCCATTGCCTTGATTTCTCCTCTCCCGTCCGATAAAATAAGGTTGCTAATCAATTTCTAAAAAAAGAAGGTGTTTTCCTATGATGCGCGCTCTATTTCTATTATATGCCATCTGGGGTTTCAACTGGGTCGTCATGAAGACGGCCAATGCTTATTTCCCGCCCGTCCTGTTCGTGGCCTTCCGCTTCCTCATCGGCGCCGCCGTCATGCTCTCGGTCTGCGCCTGGCGCCGTATCCCCGTCCCGGAACGGAAGTACTGGAAGTGGATCGCCGCTACGGGCATCTTGCAGATTGCCGTCAACAATGTCTGCATGCAGATCGGCATGTATTCGCTGACAGCCGGCGTCGTCTCCGTGTTGAACTACACCATGCCCGTGTGGATGGCCATTCTGGCCCAGTTCTTCCTCAAAGAAAGGCTGACGCTCCGGAAAATAGCCGGCATAGCCATCTGCATCGCCGGCCTCTTCGTCCTCATGGACATCCATGACCTGGGCAATATGACAGCCGTCTCCATCGTCCTCGCCGGGGCCGCCGCCTGGGCCGCATCGGGCATCATCCTGAAACGGCACCTCCAGGACAGTCCGCCCCTGCAGTACTCGGCCTGGCAGATGGTCGTCGGCTCGCTCCTGCTCTTCATCGTCGCCCTGATCGTCCCACAGCCTTCCATCCACTGGACAACAACAGCTGCCGCCTGTCTGCTCTATAACGGCATCCTGGCTGCAGCTGTCGGCTTCTTCTTATGGAATTATATCCTCGCCCACATGGAAGCCGGAAAGGCCGGCGTCGCCATCCTGGTCGTCCCCGTCGTCGGCGTCGTCAGCGGCATCCTCGTCCTGGGCGAAGCCTTCACCTGGCATACAGCCCTGGGCATCCTCCTGGTCCTGGGCGGCGTCCTGCTCATCGTCAAACCCCGGCGGCCGCGCCTGTCCCTGACGCATTAAGGTAAAAATGACATATGTCACAGAAATATGCAAACGCAGTAAATTGTCATTTCTTTTATGATTTATTTATAATCTTCCTGTATACTATATAGTAACGCACATATATAGGAGGTATTTTATGACTGACGCACTTCGCCGCCACCGGCGCTTTCTGATGGGCCTGTTCATCGCCGCTGCGGCCTTTTTGTACCTGGCCCACATCGGGTCGTATCATCTCATCGAGCTCGACGAAGGGCGCTATCACCGGGTCGCCATGGAAATGGTCCTGTCTGGCGACTACATCACGCCCCACTTCGATTACATGCCTTATTTCGAGAAGCCTATTTTCCAATACTGGGTCACGGCCCTGTCCATGGAGCTCTTTGGCATCCGTGAATTCACGGGCCGCATCCTGCCGGCCCTGACGGGCCTTGGTAACGTCTTCCTGGCCTTCTGGCTGGCCAAGACCATGTACAACCGGCGCACAGGGCTCCTGGCCGCCGTCATCGTGGCTACGTCGGCACTGCAGCTCATCGTCGCCTCTATCGGCGTCATGGACATGGCCCTGACCTTTTTCATCGATGCCTGCCTGGTCTCGTTCTACGTCTTTGAACGGACGGAAAACAAGAAATACCTGCTCGTCTTCTACGCTGCCATGGGGTTCGGCATGCTCACGAAAGGCCTCATCGCCATCGTCTTCCCCTTTGGCATCCTCTTCTGGTATGCCCTGCTGAGCAAGCGGCCGCGCCTCTTCCTCAAACTCTTCTACCTGCCGGGCATCATCCTCTTCCTGGTCATCGCCGTGCCCTGGTACTACCTGGTCTGCCAGAAGAATCCGGACTTCTTCTATTTCTTCTTCATCCGCGAACACTTCCTGCGCTTCGCCACGAAAATGCACGAACGCTTCCATCCCTGGTATTACTTCGTCCCGGTCCTCATCGCCGGCCTCATGCCCTGGACGGGCTTCGTAGCAACGTTCTTCAGCAAAGACGGGATTTTCCGCAAGCCCGGTTCCCTGCGGCATAAGCAGGACCTGCTGCTGCTTTCCCTCTGGGCCGGCCTGATTTACGTCTTTTACAGCATTTCCGATTCGAAACTGCCGACGTACATCCTGCCCTGCTGGCTGCCCTTGTCGGTCCTCCTGGCCGCTTCTATCGAACGGTGCCGTCAGGAAGGGCGCTGGCTCGGCCACAGTTTTCTCATAAATGCCATCCTCTGCCTGCTGTTCACGGCAGCGGGCATTGCCTACCTCATGCACACCGATTTCCTGACCGTCGCCGACTTCCTGACCCACGGCGGCCTGCTCATGGCCTCGCTCTTCGTCGGCACCCTGGCTGCGGCCTGGGTCTGGCATCGCAAGAAGGACTTCCTCTCAGTCCTGGTCATCCTCAGCTGCATGGCCTATGGCTTCGGCCTCGGCGCCCATCAGGTCCAGGGCCAGATTCACGACCATCAGACGGCCTATACAGTCAGCCAGGACATCCGGTCCCTGAACGTCCCGGACAGCACGCCGATCATCATGTATGGCTCGTTCATGCCCGGCCTGGTCTACTACCTGGATTGTCCCATCGCCGCCGGCAACTTCATGGGCGAGCTGGAATTCGGCATCCATCATACGGACCGGACGAACATGTACTACGGCAGCCAGGACTTGTATGACCTCTGGAACAGCGATAAACCGGCGCTGGTCGTCGTCCAGCCGAAATACCGCGACGAAGCCCTGCGTGTCCTGGGTACGGAACCGGCGCAGCGCCTCGATGTGGAAGACTATACAGTCCTCCTGAACCAGGCGGCGGCAGGAGGCGATAAGCGATGAAGCAAATCGACATCCTCGTCCCCTGTTACAACGAAGAAGCCGTCCTGCCCCAGTTCTACCAGCGAACATGCGCCGTCATCGACGCCCTGCCGGACTACGCCTTTACCTTCATCTTCGTCAACGACGGCAGCCGCGACCAGACCCTGCCCATCCTGCGCCGGCTCCACGAAAAAGATAAGCGCGTGGCCTACGTATCCCTGTCGCGCAACTTCGGCAAGGAAGCAGCCATGCTGGCCGGCATGGACTACGCCGAAGGCGACGCCCTGGTCATCATGGATGCCGACCTCCAGGACCCGCCGGAACTCCTGCCGGACATGATCGCCTGGTGGGAAAAAGGCTACCGCGACGTATCGGCCCGCCGCCGGCGCCGCCAAGGGGAAACGTTCTTCAAGAAGTGGTCGAGCCACGTCTATTACCGCCTGCTCAAGAAATTATCCCCCGTCCCGGTCCAGGAAGACGTCGGCGACTTCCGCCTGCTCGACAGGCGCTGCGTCGAGGCCCTGCGCAGCCTGCGCGAATGTCAGCGCTATACCAAGGGCCTGTTCAGCTGGATTGGCTTCGAGAAGAAAGAAATCCTCTTCGACCGGCCGCCCCGGGCTGCGGGCAAGACCAAGTGGAACTACTGGAAACTCTTCAACCTGGCCGTCGACGGCATTACCAGCTTCACGACGGCGCCTTTGCGCATCGCCGCCTTTGCCGGCTGTTTCCTGGCCATCGTCGCCGCCATCTATCTCGTCTTCATCGTCCTGCGCACCCTGCTCTTCGGCGAAGACGTCCCAGGCTATCCGTCCCTCATTTCCCTCATCCTCTTCATCGGCGGCGTCCAGTTCACCTTCATGGGCATCCTCGGCGAATACGTCGGCCGCATCTATAACGAAAGCAAAGGCCGCCCGCCCTACATCGTCAGCGAGAGCACGCGGGAAAAGAAATCCTAGGTCTGTCCATAAAACAGCATAAAAAAAGCACTGTCTTAACGCGACAGTGCTTTTTTTACCGCTTCATACCGGCGGTTACAGGACAATTCGGGAGAAGTGCCGATAAAGGCCTTCCCGGCATATTCATCGCCCATCAATTGCCAGCGCAGCCAGGCCGTGACGTAGCCATCGGCTTCATAGAGCATTTGTCCATGTTCGGTATCCCTGCGCCGGGCCATGACTTTCGGCGAAGGAATCTGGTCGTACAGCGAGGTCATGTCTTTCTCCGGCAATACCAGTTTCATTTCAAAATCGCCTTTGGTACCTGCCAGTATCAGGATAGGGGTCCGTACCACCTTGGGATCATAGTCCCAGTGCAGGGAACGGGCCAGCTGTTCGTTCGTCGGGGACAGGGCTACAGCGGTCCGATAGACGGCATGATGCGGCTGCGAGGTGATGGCGTTGAACACGCCGGCGCCGCCCTGGGAATGGCCGGAGATGCCGATGCGGTCTTCCGCGATGCGGCCATAGAACGGGCTTTGCGGGTCCCGGTTGAGGGCCAGGAGTTTTTCCGTCGTCTTGTCGGCCGATGCGCCCGTACCGGTGCCGGGGTCTTCATTGCCGATGACGACGAACCCCCACGATGCCAGGTGTTCAAACAGCGCCGGGTAGCGGGTCGCCGGCGTACCGGACCCGTTGACCATGACGACGGCCGGATAGGCCTGCTTCGTCCCGGTCAACGCAGACGGATAATAGATTTCATACTGTGCCATCGGGCTGGGAGCCGGAAGCACTTCATGAGATACCGCATCCGGTCCCGCTGCCAAGTACGTGCGTTCGATATCGCCGCCGGTCTTTACGGTCTTCGTATAATCGTCGGGGACGACCCGGCTGTTCATCAAGTGCTGCAGGAGCTTCTGCCATACCCCGCCTTTGGCCGGTGAGGCCGTCGTTTCCGTCTGGACGGGATGGACCTGCGGCGAAGCCGGCGTTTCCGGGACAGCCGCGGCGCCGGCCGGCGCCCCTGAAATCAGGCCGGCGAACAGCAGGGTGAGGCCGATCCGTCCCATCCACGATGATATCCTTTTCAAAAAATCAACCTTCTTTTAACGTCTTCTTGAAGAAATCAGCGACAGCTTTTGCGGCGCCATCCGTATCTTTTGTGAAGGAATGGTCTTCCCCATCGACGAGATGGACCTGGCCCTTGAAATAGATGCGCTGGTAGCGCAGGCTGTACGTGTACGGAACGACAGTATCGCCAGTACCATGAATCATGTAGGCCGGGCCCTGGTACTGCGAAGCCGTTTCATAAATGGGCAGGTCCCGCGCCGTCTTTACATAGTTGGCGCCCAACTTGAGGCCTTTGAAGATAGGGATTTCAGCCGGCGGATTGAGGGAATCATAAGTCGTGCCGAAGAGGCTGCCGCGGATGGCGTCTTCCCGCAGGACGGCCGCCGGTGCCATCAGGGCCAGGGCTTTGACTTTCTGCGTCCCCAGTTCACCAGCCGTCATGCTGGCGACGACACCGCCCTGGGAATGACCGGCCAGGGAGATGGAGGTCACGCCGGGCAGCTGGCTGGCATATTCATAAACGTGTTTGGCATCTTCGATTTCATTGGGTACGGTCATGTCCTGGAAACGGCCTTCACTCTGGCCATGGCCATTGAAGTCGAAGCGGATCGATGCGATGCCGTCTTTTTCCAGATCATCGGCCAGCTTGGTCAGGAGCGGCCGGTTCTTGTCTGCCGTGAAACCATGCATGATGATGACCATAGGATATTCTTTTTGATTATCCGGCGTCTGGACGACCGCTGCCAGTTTGCCATGGTCCCCATTGATGGTAACGGCCTGGGTCTTAGCCTGGCTCATACCGGCTCCCATCGTAAAGGTACTCAGGGCCAGCACCGACAGGGCCAGCATTTTTTTGAAAGAAATCATGAATACTCCTCCTTTTATTCGTATTCCCATCCAGGGTCACAGGTATTCCCAAAGGATGCAGCTAACAAGACTTTTCCTTCCGGGAATTCCATGACCCTCTGTATCATGTAAATAATGACATATTTTTTGACGTATTTCATTGTACTCTTTTCCGCTAAATATGTCAATTATTACATGTTAAAGTTTTTATGATTTCCATTCGGAAATATGCTATACTGATAGAAAAAAGAAAGGAAGACTTTGATGGCACAAAAAAACGTCTTGAAATACATCATCCTCGGCCTGCTGAATCACCAGGACCTGGCCGGCTACGACTTGAAAAAACTCTTTGAAGGCGAAGTGGGCGACTTCTGGTCCTCCAACCACAGCCAGATTTATCCGGAACTGCGGCGCATGGAAGAAGCCGGGCTCATTACCAGCCACAGTGAAACGGTCGGCACGAAGCTGGAAAAGAAATACTACCGCATCACCCCGGCAGGCCGGGAAGCCCTCACCGCCTGGATGCACGAACCCTTGAACAGCCTCGCCCCCAGCCGCGACGAATTCACGATGAAACTCTACCTCATCGATGACCCCCGGGACCCGCTCATCGGCCAGCTCTTCCAGGAAGAAATCAGCCGGCATCAAAAAAAATACGATTACCTCTGTGCCCGCTGGGAAGCCCTGTTCCGCACGAAAGAAGCCCGGCAGAAGCACTACGGCCACTCCCTCATCCTGGAACAGGCCATCAATCGCGAAAAGCAGCGCCTGCAATGGCTCAGGTCCGTCCGGAAAACGTCTCTGCCTAAAGAAAAATAACCTTCGCGGCCCGCATCGTAATCAGCTGCGTAATATCCAAGGGTCCTGCAGCCGTTCTACCCCACCGGCTTCGGCGTATTTTCCGCGCTGGGCCCAAAACCACAGTCCCGTCTGCGGTACCAAGACTCAAGAGGATATATCTATCAGGGACGGATGCAGTCCCTGATAAAAAATGACGGCCGCCCCCTATCGCTACGGCAGCCATTCGCTGCTGTGGCAGCAGATGGCTATGAGGTCCTGCATGGGCTGGGTCAGGTATTTATTTTGGTGGTGTACCAGTCGGAACTGGCGCTTGAATTCAAGGCCCGGCATGGGGAGTTCGACCAGGCGGCCCGCTTTGATTTCGTCCTGCACCAGGCGGCGGGACAGGACGGATACGCCTAAGTTGGCCATGACCGCTTTCTTGATGGCCTCGGAGTTGTTGTAGACGCCGATGATGCGGCAGGTCAGGTGGTGGTCTTCCAGGACGCGCTCAAAGAGGTCCCGCGTGCCGCTGCCTTGCTCGCGGACGAAGACGGGCATGCCGTCCAGGTCCTGCG